>Ga0315284_10000849_pt1 | contig 41904 bp, 41 predicted proteins | sample YL17G09_16_MG_FD_203696 | JGI IMG/M metagenome (GOLD analysis project Ga0315284, IMG submission 203696) | Sediment microbial communities from Yellowstone Lake, YNP, Wyoming, USA - YL17G09_16 | ecosystem: Environmental > Aquatic > Freshwater > Lake > Sediment | place: USA: Wyoming | collected...
TGTAGTAGTTTCACACATTTAGGACACCGTAGTTGAGTTTCTGGCTTGTTAACTGGAATTTCAGGATTCCGAATTTCAGCGGCGGAAGAAAATGTTTGGATTTCTGGGACCTTTTTCCGTTGAAATATTTTAAGGAAGACAGATTCATCTTACGCAGGTTTTTAAGAGAGGTAAAGGTTCTTCCTCTGTAAACTTCCTCCTCATCAATGCGGTGTGTACGCTCAACGTGGGAATTAGCTCTGGGATAAGCAGGCGGAATTAAATAATGCTCATAACCGAACAGCTGGCACTGAAGCGTGAAAGGATGGGTTTTTGTTATCTCCGGATGAAGCCTCCAGGTGAACTCGAATCCGTTATCCGTCTGTATGACCTGTATGGGAAAAGGATAGAAGAACCTTACTTTTGTCAGGAAATCGATGCCTGCCTGAGGGTCATGGGTCTCATAGATCAGTTTTAACTTTATGCCTGTCGCCACGTCTATGGCTGTGTACTGGTACACCCACCGGTAAGCCCTGCCGAGCCGAAGGGCAAATTCATCTATGAGTTTCACGAACTTAACGTCTATCTGCACCTTTTCTCCCGGCAGGTATTTGGGGGCTTCATAAGTCTCATTTCTTTTTCTCCTGTGTTTCCTTTCCCTGATTAACCCTTCACGCTTCAGCACCTTGTAAATGCCTGTTACTGAGACGTATACGGCATACTTATCCCTGAGCATGAACCATATGTGCTCTGCCCCCCTGTCTGTCCGTTTCCTGATCTTCCTGATCAGCTTTATTGTTTCCTCAGAATATCCCCTCGGGTTTGTCTTCGGCTTCCTTGAGTAAGCAAGCAGCCTGCCGGCCTTTGATGTCTGGTGTTTCCCGCTGGACGATTTTAAATCCAGCCTCTGTTTCCAGTAATAAAATCTGCTTCTGTTTATGCCGAATCTTCTGCATACAGCCTTAACATTTTTAAGTTCCTTATAGCTTCTGAACCACTGCCAGCGGAGCTTGGCTAGTTCTTTTTCTTTTACAAGCTGTTTAATTTGGTGTAAATCTTTCTTGGGCATCGTGTTTTAGTTAGTAAGTAAGCGCTTCTAACGATACACGGTGTCTTAAATGTGTGTGAGTTGTTTATTCAGGCCTTTAGTCTTTATTGACATTTTAAATATTAATGGTATAATTACTGCCAATTTTTTAACCGTTACCAATTATATATGTCACCAGAATCACAAGACCCATTTAGGTTAGACAATTATGCTTGTGTCCCAACTCTAACAGATGATTTAGTTTATTTAGCAGAGTACTCTTATTCTCGCATTCGTTCTCTTTTTGGCGTCACCAGCTCTGTTTCTCAATTAGAAATCAATAATGGCGTTTCTGAACTCATTCTTGGACTTCGTCGTCAGCCAGTCATCATGGGTGCTGTTATTCAATTGAAGCGTAGGATTTCTTTGTATACAGACCTAAGTTCCTCAGAAGCATATCGTAACGCTGTTAAAGCTTGTTTTTTGAAGATTCTCAAAGCCGGCCATGCTCATCCAGCTTATGAATTTTATGAGGAATTTGGAAAAGGCATTGATTTTGCTGATGAGATCAGACAAGGATTCTTCCATCTTGGGACTGAAGCATTTCCTGCAATTTATGTTACTCATATCAAAGGTGATATAAAATCTGAAGAGCTGTTAAGTCCAGAGCGATGGGATGTAAATAGCACTCTTGATGTTTATAAAATTTTTAAGAATAAAATTGATTTTCAGCAGGCATGCAAAGATGTAATCGCGCATTTACTCAACATTGGACGTCGCGAAGATGCCCTGTTATTTTTTAACACATTCAAAAATAGGGTTCGGCTATCAAGTTTTGATCAGCAAGAGAAGTGATAGGAATATATATAACTCAAAATCAGCATAAAACCGCCTCCGCCGAGCTGATGCACGACCAGACGGACGAAGGCGAAATCGGTATGGAATATGCGGAAATCGATTCAATACTCAAGAAATTTGAGAAAAGCGGAAAACCTGTAACCGAAAATGAAAAAAAACTTTATAAAAGGATGATGGCGAATCAGCATAAAAACTTAGCGCCACCTGTGATTATTATTGGGGATTAGAGACAAAAATAAGTTGTAGGCAATTAAAAAAGCTATACTGCATTATCTATTTCTTAAATTCAGTCTCTTTATCTGCTGTTTTAAAAATTCGGCGTCCTCTTGCATTTAAAAATTCAATAAAATCTTTTGAAACTCCGGATTCATCAGGATCTGATGATGCTATATGGATGTCTTTAAATTGGCTAGGTACGCTTTCGAGTCTTTGAAAATTTTTCGGCTGCCCTAAATATAAACCAAGATGTGAAGGCTTATGCGGCTCTAGGTGTTCAAGTACTTTTTGCAGTGTCGCACCGGATCGCACATCGTCCTCCACAACTAAAACGCGTTTATTTCGTAATGCAGACAATTCATCAAATATTGTAATGGTTCGTGGCTCACCAAGTCTAAATTCTGGAATATTTACTGCCACTGTTGGGATGCCAAAATCCTGGAAAAAAGGTTCGTAAGAAAAACCTTCTGGTCCAACAATAAGGGCAACGTCGTATTTATTTTTTACTGCCTCTAAAGCTGCACTGAACGCAGCAGCTAGTTTACTTGGCATATGCAGGTTTTCAACATTTCTTTTTTTTGCTGCTTCATGTGCTTTCTGTAAATAACGCGCCCTAACTAAATGATCTGCGAAATCATCAGGCAATGGCTGTGTGGATTTCAATATGTTAATGTAATTAGAACGAGAAGAGCTGATTGTTAAAATCCCTTTCAGACCTTGTAATGTTGTTAGCGCAACTTGTAATCGATTTAATATATGCTCCCGAATTTGCGAAACGCCGGGTAATCTTGGATTTAAATCATCAAAAACTTGCATCTGTTTTAATATATATTCCGTTAAGGCTTCGGCGATGTCAGGATATTGTTGCTGATGTTTTTCAGTTTCATCCATAAGCAATTTTTTTATTAATCGTCGCTGTCCGTAAATTGTACCCAATTTTTCATGAGCTTCAATATAGGCATCACCCGCATTTGTCATGGGAGTATTTTTGATATCATGAATTTTGATTCCCGAGGGCAATCCATCAATTCTCGTTCCCAATCCTATATGGGAAGTTATCACGGGATGGGTAAAATATATACCTATACTGGCAATTCGGTATCGTGTAAGTTTTTTTAAAACCTCACGAACCGTAGCGCCTGTAACAGCATCTTTATCAAATAAAAGCACTCGTTTCCCGTCAAAGTCCGCCGATTCCACGGGGCTGACCCATTTTGACTTTGGGACTTTACGTTTATGTGCAGAGACATCAATAGTTCTGGTTGGCATTCCCCACAATGCTGCTATGGCGCCTTGATTTAAACCGCCACGGGCTATTGGAACAGCAATATCATATTCTTTAGCTAGGTTGCGTATTGCAACCAAATCCATCCCTTCATCGTCTTCATTAATTCCCCCTGTTGCAACAGGAGTGCCATTTTCCTGTAAAAATCTCTCTACATATTTATGTAAATGATTGCTTAAAAGGCTAAAAGACCAATATAAATGTGGGTGACCCTGATTTAAAAGATCACGCATGGTTTCATGGTCTTCAAGATCAGAATGGACCCTCGTACGATCAAAAGCGTTTGGCCAATTATCTCGAAACACATCAGCAAGAGTGTTTAATTTTTCAAATTCATCCAAAACTTCAAAAGTGCACATTGCATTATATGGATAGCCTTCATTATATATCAAATAATCACCATAGGATATCAACCGTCTCCGCTCTTCTGGCGTAAGAGACTCAGAATTTATACCAGCTTTGGAATCTAGTTCCAAAAAGGCACGTCTGTCTTTCCATTTATTAAATTTAAATTCCATTAATATATAATTTAATTTTGAAAGAAGTTTATTTTAAATTAAAAAATAACTTTTGTCAAGTTATTAAAATATCGGATATTGTTTTCCTCAATAAACTTTAGATAATTGGCTATACAAAAACTCAGCGCCACCTGTTATTACTGTTGGCGATTAGCTTTGTATAAAAATGATGAAATAGGAGCTGTTATTTGGCCGTAACTATTTTTTATCAAGCATTTTTTTCAGTTCAGCTCGCGTTGTTTTTGCTGCAGCAGCTAATTCCTGATTCGGTGCCAACACATCAACCATTGCATCATATCCCATATCAATTATTCCTAGCTCTATCGGGGACATTTCACTCTGCACTGCATCCTTTGCTTTTTCCCATCTCATATTTGTTCCGACATCGTTAAAAGGTTTGCCTTCCATCAATGCTGCAAAAGCATTATAAAACTTGTCTGCAGTAGGATCGAGGCCAGCTAAATGGACTGCAGACAGTTTATCCATAATTTCTTGTTGATTACCTAATGGTTGTACTTCCATAAATATTTTTTTAAATGATAAGTCTTTATATTTTATCATTTTTATCTCTCCAAATCAAGGCCTAATAATGGCGCCTAACCCATTTTTATACGAACTCAAAGACTCTTCAAATAAGCTTCCAAAATAATCTGTGCCGAAACCATATCACGCTGGCCTTTTTGGTTTTTAGCCTTAATCCCCTGCTCATGCAGCTTTTGGATTGATTGCTTGGTTGTCAGCCGTTCGTCAAAATATTCGACTGGGATTGGCCCAATAGCTTTTTTAAGCTGAGCTACAAATTTTTCTGTTTTTAAAAACCTTTCGCCGACAGAACCGTCCATCTCAATCGGCAAACCAACAATTATTTTTACAATCTGTTCATCTGCGCAGAATTTTATTATCTGGCTAACCAGTTCTTTAAGGTTTTTGTACTCTAAATAATCCCGTGGGAATGATATCACTTTATCATAATCTGAAATCGCCAGCCCGACGCGCCGGTCCCCAAAATCAATGGCGAGATATTTACCTTTAGACATATTCGAGTTGTGGCTAGGATTGTGGCTAGGATTGTGGATATAATTGACGTTTTACGACCACTATTCTAGCCACAACTCTAGCCACTATTCGCAATCTATTTAGCCTTGGCTTTTTTTTTGGTCTCTTTTTTAACCGATTTTTCAGCTGTCGCGGCGCCGATGTTAATCAGCATTTTCTGGATCCTGGATTTTTTATGCGCGGCATTATTTTTATGGATGATATTTTTCTTGGCGCATGTATCAATGACCTTTATGACTTCGGATAGGATTTTCTTGGCATTTTCACTGTCTTTTTTTTGAACATATTCGATCATCAGCTTGATCATGGTCTTCATATGCTCTCTGTAATGGCGATTTCTCGCTGACCTTACCTTGGCTTGTTTTACCCTTTTAATGGCTGATTTTATTATTGGCATAATTATAATTTAAGATTTATGATTTAAGATTTGTGATTGTCATTTTTAAATTTTACATTCCACAATTTGATTCAGAAATCAGAAATCAAAAATCACAAATAAATTATTAGCGTGGGAATTTTATCTGAAAGACCGCATAAATGCAAGAAAAATCCATTATTTATTAAAGTCAGCGCCTAGCACTATTGATATATCCGCCACCTTATCATCGATTTTAGCTTCGTCATTAGCAATTGCGTCCCCTTTCACAAAACCAGACAAAGCATCAAGCGTGGATTTAAAATGCGCTATGACTGTGCCGCTTTGATCCACTTCCCAGCTATTATATCTTATAAAGCTTTTATCAATTAGTTTCTTCTTACCATTTTTGTCTAAAAGGTTATCAATATTTGTTATGTTAAAACCGAATCTATTCAGGTTGCTTGCCACCTCTCTGGCAATCCCTGACTCTTTGGTGCCATTCAAAACTTCGATTTTAGCCGGGCTAAGAAAGATGTCACGTTTATTGAATATCAAATCCGCGTATCGGTGGATCAGGTCATAATTATTCCCATCCGGCACAAGCACAAATTGGCCATTGTAGTACTGCCTTTCAGGAGTATATAAAAAACCTCCTTCGCGCGATGGATCGTCATGTATGACTTTTGATAGTACATTGCTCGTATCAAAACCCTTCGCGAAAGAAGCCAAAGCAATCAGTTCTCGCAATGAAAGGTCGGTATTCATGTTTTTACTGATGGAATCATAAAGCTTTTTGATTGTTCTCGGGCTAGATAATGCGTCGCCAGCCAAAGTTTTTTCACGTATGGCCATTATAACCTGTTGTTGACGGGAAGCGCGGTCGAAATCTGATGTGGTCTTTCTGCTGCGGACGAATTTGAGCGCAGTTTCGCCATCCATTTCCTGCACTCCGGCATCCAGTGTAAAAACTGTATACCCAGAGTCTGTGTCATTTGGATAGTAAGGATCGTAAATGGGTTCCTTCACATCAACTGTAATTCCGCCCAGACTGTCCACAACCTCAACAAAAGCGCTGAAATCGATTCGTATGTAATACTGTATATCAAGTCCTGTTATAATGCTTAATACGTCTTTATATAATGGGTAAGTGTCGGTTTCGCCTAATTTCTTTTTGTTGTCTCTGTAAAGTTCATTTATTTTGGCTGAGCCGTATTTTTCGGTTTTCACGTATAAATCTCTTGGGGCGGAAAAAAGTGTCGCGGTCTTATTTTTGAAATCAAGGCTGGCCACCATGATCGTATCTATCAGATCAGCGCCGTCTCTTACATGTCCGCCATCACCCAGCAAAGCTATATTGGTGTAGCCGTTATCATCTTTTTTTAAGTCTGACCCCATAGAGAAAATAAGATCCCGGAACTGAAAATCCTGGATCGCGTTATATATTCCAACTGAAACCTTAACCACTATAACAACTGCAATAAAAATAGATAATACGCCCAGGACATAACTCCATTGTTTTTTATTCAGTTTTGAAAGCGCCGTTATTGCTTTAAGCAATCCGTCTTTAATGTTTTTAAATAATTTTAGCGGTGGTCTCTGGCGAATTCTTCTTGTGCGGAAATCAGCCATAAATAATTAATTTATTTGAAAAATCAAGCATTACAGAATATTTACATTCAAAGAAACAAAACCAAGTCATTAATGGGTATCCTGCGCATAATTTATGCGCAGGATACCTCATATTTTAATGAATTTGATCATTTCAAAGCTACTGTAGCACCTGCTTCCTCAAGTTTTTTCTTTATTTCCTCAGCTTCAGCTTTTTTCACATTTTCTTTAACTACTTTTGGCGCTCCGTCGACAATGTCTTTGGCTTCCTTAAGACCAAGACCTGTAATTTCGCGGACAACTTTGATCACGGTTATTTTTTGTCCGCCAGCAGAAGCAAGCTCCACATTAAATGAGCTTTTCTCCTCTGCTGCGCCGCCTGCTGCGCCGCCTGCCGTAGGAGCTGCTGCCATGGCAACCGGAGCCGCGGCTGAAACGCCGAATTCCTCCTCCATAGCTTTAACAAGGTCGGCTAGCTCAAGAACGCTTAGCTTTTTAACCTCATCAAGGATGCCCTGAGCAGCCTTTGATAATTTGATTTCCTTTTCTTCTGACATAATATTTTAAATTAAAGATTAAAGATTTATGATTTAAGATTTATGATTTAATCCGCCTGAGGCGGAAAAAATCATATATGAGAAATTATTAAGATTGAGGAGCGTCTGGAGGAAGTTTGTCTTTGTAAGCATTAAGAACGCGGACAAAACCACCGAGAAGATTTCCAAGTATGCCGACGAAACCAGAGATTGGTGCATTCATAGAACCAAGCAATTTAGCCAAAAGCTCATTCCTGCCTGGCAGTTTTGCGAGCTTGAGGACTTCTTCAGTACCCAATATTTTTCCGTCGATTATGCCTCCTAAAAGCTTAAGGTTTTCATTTTCCTTTGAAAATTTAAATAAAATCTGTAGGCCTGCAAGCTCATCTTCATAACAAAAAGTAACTGCCACTGGGCCGGTCATCATATCATCTCCCAGGTCGCCAAAATTAGTTTTCTTTGCGGCTAACCGTATCAGGGTTTTCTTTGAAATTTTACATTCAGCTCCTTGTTTCCTAAGGCGTTTTCTTAATTCAGAAATCCCGCTTACATTTAAACCCTTATATTCTGAAAAAATAACCGACTTTGATTTGGAAAACTTATCGATTAATTCTTTAAGTATTTCCTGTTTTTTTTCTCTTGTTATAGCCATATAATATATTTAAGATTTATGATTTGAGATTTGTGATTTTAAAAAATCTCGCTTCGCACAGACTAACGAGACTTACTTTTGACTTTTGACAATTGACTTTTGACTGTCAAATGTTAAAAGTTAATGGTCAGATGTTATCTCGGCGGGTCTTATCCCTTCGACTTCGCTCAGGGCGCCTGCTGTCTGCGACAAGGAGTAGTTTACTGATTATGGACGGAATGTCAAACGTTTTTTAGGCTTGGTGAATGTTAACTTGACAATTTTATTAAAATTAGTATAATTATAAACTAATTACTATATAATTTTTACATTATGACAGGTGAACAATTACAAGAAACCATGAGCATAAGTTACGAACGTGGTGACCTACCCTTTCAAAAGGGCGTTGAATTGGCCAAGCGTTCTGGACAAGTGCGCGCGAGACTAACTGCGTTATTCTCTGGAACACAAAGCAATATGCGTTTTGTTGATATTCGATCTTCAAATTTTGAGCAATTTACTGACAAAAGCGGTAGGCCGCAAGTAGTAGTTGTAGAAAGAGATGGATATTTCAATATGGAAGAAAATGTATATTCTACCCTTTTTGATGAATCAGACGATAAAATTGTCGACACTTTTGCTACCTGGGAGGATGCTTAAAGTTCTGCCTGCCTAAATTGGAAGACTATTTATGCCACCTGTTTTTACGATATAACAAAATAACGAAGAGACGAGGTAACTATTTTGGCATAAAGGATTGTAAACACATGTTATTTCGTTATATCGTTACTTCGTTATTTTGTTCACCTATGCGCCACTACACCGTTACATCAGAGGATACTGGGCTCAGGCTTGACCAATTCCTGACCAAAATCAAACCTGACCTCACCCGTTCATTTATTCAAAAACTGATAAAAAGCGGGTCAGTTTTTGTAAATAATAAAAAAATCAAAAAAAATGCATTTAAAATAAAAGAAAACGACGAACTTATTTTGATAATTCCTTCGATCAAAGAAACCGGCATACAATCTGAAAAAATTCCTTTGGATATTGTTTATGAAGATAAAGATATTATCGTTATAAACAAGCCCGCTGGGATGGTGGTGCATCCTACGGATCACGGGGCCCATGTATCGGGCACGCTTGTTAACGCGGTTTTGTATCACTGCAAAGGCAGTTTAAGCGGAATGGGCGGAGAAAAAAGGCCTGGCATTGTCCACAGGCTGGATAAAGATACATCAGGGCTTATTATTGTCGCGAAAAATGATAAGGCACATAACAATATTGCCAGACAAATCCAGGAAAGGACTGTAACAAAGCGATATATCACACTTTTAAAGGGCCATTTGAGCCCAAAAAAAGGAAGCATTGAAGCGCCTATGGAAAAGACCCATGGTCAACATGATATGCGTGTTTCCGGCCGTAAAAGCGCGAAATATGCGCTCACGCATTACAAAGTTGTGAAATATATCGATGGCTATAGCCTTGTCGAAGTCCAAATCGTCACGGGGCGTACACACCAGATACGCGTTCATTTCGCCTCAATCGGGCATCCTGTTTGCGGGGACGAAATGTATGGCGATCAAACTCTAAACTCTAAACTCGAAACTCTAAAGCTTAATCGACAGTTCTTACACGCTGAGTATCTGAAATTCAGGTTGCCGAAAAATAATGAGTGGATCGAATTGAGGGCGCCGATACCGAAAGATTTGGTAAGTGTGCTGAAAAAATTAAAAAAATAGATATCACATCCACAAATTTTCGGGATTGTTTCGATTCTGTTCCCATTTTTGTGGATTTTCTTGAATATATTTACGTATGCGGTTTAATTCATCGTTGTTTCTAATTATATGATCGTAGAATCGAGATTGCCAAAAAAAACCATCACAACCGATTTTGTGAATTTCATATGTAACCCTACCTTTAAACCAACGTATAATTTCACCTAATGTTTTTTTACCCATGGGATTGTGCATGCCTGTAGCGCCACCAGGCATTTCCGTAGGGACGCGATTAATCGCGTCCCTACGGAAATGCCAATTTTTCAATTTTAAAATCCCATGAATATGATTTGGCATTATAATTTTTTCATTCAATTCAACATTATCAAAATGTTCTGGTATTTCCTGCCAAAATTCGGTAACAATACATCCGATAACCGACAAACCCATTATTCCGTTTCGAACATCATCAAAAAAATCTTCACGACCATTCGTACATATTGTAACGAAATAATAACCATTCGATGAATAATCGTATCCTTTTATCCGGATGAATTTTCGTTCAGGCCTTTGATATAACATACAAAAATTTCATTAGATTTCAAAAAATTTATCAATATTTATTTAACAGAAGCAACTTCAATCTCAGTATACTGTTGCCTATGCCCGCGTGTCTTTTCAAACCTTTTTTTGGATTTTTTTTTGTAAACACGGATTTTTTTGTCCTTAAAATGCCTTTTTACAACTACTTCAACTGATGAACCGTCAACAAACGGGGTTCCGATATCCACTTTTGACCCATCGGCACGGAGGTAGACTTTATCGATTTTGACCTTTCCGCCCTCTTTGAGGTCCTTCATCTTATCAACGGTCAGAACCTTGCCTTTTTCTACAAGGTGTTGTTTACCTGCTATTTTTGCTATTGCGAACATACTTCGGATTTTAAGATTAAAATTTGTTACTTATTAAGCGGAGAGACTTTATCAGTTTTGTCGTTTTTGGTCAATGTTTTTATAAATCCTTCAAAAAAACCGATGTTCTTTTCAGCTGATTCCTTAAAGTCTTCGAACCGCCTTTTTTCATAAATTTTCACGTTATTGCAATCCACGGAAAGGCGCGCCATCTTTTTTTCAAGGGTTTCTTCTGTTAGTTCGCTTACAGGGAGTAAGTATGGCTCTAGAATTGAATCTTTAAACAGGCCGTCCACCTTGTGGCTGTAGCTTATTGCAAGGACAGGGGTTTTTGTGAGGAAAGCGGCAATTAAAAAATGAAATCTCATGCCGATTGCGAATTCCGCCTCTTTCATTATTTTAAGCAAATCCGAATAATGCTTTGGTATAAATAAGGTTGATTCGACTTTTTTGATGACAGGAGTGATAACTTTGAGGTCATGCTCCTTTATGCTCTGCATGCAGACAAATATGAATTTCGCCTTTTTTTCGTTTTTGAGTTTAAGGAGATATTGGGTAAACGCAGATATGATTTTTTTATTATACTTAAGCCACGGGCGCAGAGAAATGACATAAGTATGCGGATTTCTGGATAATTCTTTGTTATCGTGCCTGAATAAAAAAACAGGGTCGGCTGTTATTTCGATATTATCCAGAGGCAAACCTAGATTTTTGAGATAATTTTGGGAGGTCTGGTCGCGGACCGTTATACCAACCGCGTAACTATATATCCATTTTGTAAGCTTTCTGCCGATCCGGGTTTTCAGAGGACCTACGCCTGTGGCGTATATAAAAAGAGGTTTTTTGAGCATTTTCACCCAGAAAATCTGCCACGCCCAAAGAAAACACGCGTAGAGATATTCATCCTGTAAAAGCCCGCCTCCACCTAAAATAACAGCATCTACGGACTGCAGAGCTTTCAGCGATTTTTTAAATCCATGCCTAAAAATCGACCTAAAACCCAGAGGAAAAAGAGGTACAGATTCTATTTTTAATTCTTCGGAAATTCTTTTCGGGTCAGCTGAAAAAACCGTGAATCTGTGTGACGGGTGGCTTTCGATGATAGTCCGAAGAATTGCATCGTCGCCAATATTAGTCGCTCCGTAATTTCCTATAAGGCCTACTTTCATAGTTCAAATTGTGGGGCCACTAGTTGGGCTGATTGTGGAGCAAGTGGTGGTTTCCAACAATGACCCAACAATTTGCCTGACTTTATTGAATGCTTATGCGGAAGGATTATCTGCGCTTTCAGCTTTTGCAGGTTCGCCAGACTGTTCTAAAGAAGTTTCAGACGGGGAAGTTTCGCCTTTTTCAGCCGAAGCAGCGGCTTCTTCTGCTTTTTTCCTCTTTTCCTCAGCTTCAACGGCTTCCTGTATTAAGGCTTCCATCTTTGCTTCTTCTTCGGCGCGTTCCTTATCCGTTACCTGGCGTTCCGTCATACGGGCAGACTTACCTGAGCGCTGCCGCATGTAATAAAGCTTTGAGCGGCGTACACTCGCCTTTTTCTTGATTTCAATTTTGGTGATTGTCGGCGAATGGATTGGAAAAACCTTTTCAACCCCAACTCCTTCGACGATTTTGCGAACAGTGATATTTTTTTCAATCCCCTGACCGTGCCCGACTTTAATGATCAGACCTTCAAAAATCTGTACGCGCTCTTTTTCGCCTTCTTTGATCTTCTGGTGTATGCGAACTGTATAGCCCGTTTTCAATTCAGGCATTTTTTTTAACTGGCTTTTCTGCGCTTCGCTAATAATGGGGTGCATCTTGAATAATTTTAAATTTTAAATGTCAAATTTCAAATTTTCAATTTTGCTTTAATAAAAACTGAAAAATGCTTGTATAATTTAGAGAAAATATTCCATTAAATCAAGAGAATTTAATATTACAAGATTACAAGATTCAAGATTACAAGATTAATTTATTCGGTTGTAACCATCAATAATCTTGTAATTTTGTAATAGTGAAGCGTTTGTAATCTTGTAATAATTTAGTAACGAAACCTTTCCATTTCTCTTTTAAGTTTATTGATTGCGACTATTGTGCTGGTGTCATTAATAATATCGTGTATGAATTTATCTTTGCATTCAAGGCGGTATAGGAAATCTCTAGTGGATAAACTTGTGAATTTCAGGTCTTTGCCCATTTTTGAATTTTCCGACAAAAGATGCTGAAGTTTGTCTTTATCTATATTTCCGACGACAAGAAGGTCGACCGGAGCTTCTTTTCCTACAAACGCGCCCGAAAGAAGAAGCAGTTCCACTTCGCCCATTTTTGATATATTTTTAATCAAATCGCTGTCGTTATTCATGGCTTTTAAAATGATGTCCCTCAGTTCGTTGAAAATCACGAAATCCTTATTTGTGTAATAATATTTTTTGCGGTTTTTAGCGCGGCTTCTTAAAAGCCCTATCTTTTTTAAATTATCAAGTTCACGCCTGATCGAATTGATCTGTTCATCCAATTTGCGTGTAAGTTCACGGATAAAATATTCCTCGTCTGGATTCAGTAGGAATGTTGTAAGGAGTTTAATGCGCGCTTTTGAACTAAATAAGGCTTTTAACATAAATTAAAATCATGGATTAAAAAAATAAGGCGAATTTTTTTATAATCTTATTTGCCTTTTTTCTTTTGATTTTCCCAAACTTTTTTGGACACAATATTTATACATAGCTTAATATTTATTTGCAAGCGATTTATTTTAAAAAAATATATATTATTAAAAAAAATGGCTTATATAAGCCAATAATTATAGTTGACAAAAAAGTCCTATGTTATAAATATAGAACCTTTTTTTTATACACGGGTATATTTTGTACCCGCCTTTTTAAGTACATTTTATTTATTTTCTCCCTCCTCGTCTGTTTCCTGCGGATATTTCCAAAATAAAACCAGGAACCCTCCCAATACCATTCCGAGACCCGCAGCCTGGAACACTACAAAAGCAGGATTGGCTGAACCTGATATAGGCGTGTACCATGTACAGGTGGCAGCGATCTGAGGCAAAGCCATTATCAAAATAAAGAGGAAAACGATTACCGAACCAATTAAATATAGTTTTTTCATACTTCTTTTTTATTTTTTATTCATGAGTTATTTTAACACATGAGTTTGGTAATAATCAATGAACTTTTATATAATTTGTAATTAGTAATTTGTAACTTAATTCAGTTTAAAAAACTACTAATTACAAATTACTAATTACAAACAAGTATACAATAAGCTTATGAGCATAAAAAATAATATTACGGAAATACGGAAAACCGTCGGCAAAAAAGTAAAAATTATCGCGGTTACAAAAGGGCGCAGTACTACTGAAATCAGGGATGCGATGAATGCCGGAATTACTGACATCGGTGAAAACCGAATACAGGAAGCTAAGGAAAAACTTCCCAAAATTCACAAAATGCACCACTCGGCCTTGAGCTCGTGGCCGAAAGGCAAAGCACAAACAAAGTACAAAAAAATCACCAAGCATTTTATCGGTCGTCTACAGACCAATAAAGTGCGTGATGCTGTACGGCTTTTTGATATGATACAAAGCGTAGGTAGTCTGAAACTCGCACAAAAAATCAGCCAGGAATGCGGAAAAATCGAAAAAACCATGCCCATACTGATTCAGGTGAATACCTCAAACGAGCTACAAAAAGGCGGGGTTGCCCCTGACGAGCTTGATAAACTTATAAAACAGGTGTCAGAATTACCGAATATCAGAATCGAGGGGCTGATGACTATCGCTATTGTGTCGGATGATAAGGATGAGGTTAGGAGATGTTTTAAAAAATTAAATGAGAAATATAAAAATTTAAAATCGAAGTTCGATTTTAAGTGGCTAAGTATGGGTATGAGCGGAGACTATAAAATAGCTATCGAGGAAGGGGCGAATATGGTGAGGATAGGAAGAGGGATTTTTGGATGACTATTTTGCTATATAAGCGCAAATTATATTTTCCACCTGGTTTTTAGGACATTTTTAAGACCCCCACATCCCGATTTACTTCCTGACTTTGCTCCTGAAGATATAAATCTATTATTTATCATTTAAACCTCAATACACGAACCATCTTCATCTAAATCCAATTCATCGCAAGGTATAGGCCTATCATCATCATCAGGAGGAGGGGGGGGAGGAGGAGGGGGAGGGCCATTATGATATGGGCTTGGCTGAGCTTTTTCCGGGTTTTGAGATTTTTCAGGCGTTATGGATTTTATGGGCTTTTTGGGATCCTTTTTTATCGGAACTGCGGATGTTGTGTTATTTTGTAAGGCAGGAACAGGCTTTTGGCCAGATGGCTTAACTATTTCATTGTAATGAGCAAGGCAACCACTAGATGACAAAAATAAAATAATAAGCGCACACCTGACAGCATTTGACAGGTCGATCAAACTAATCGGTTCAGCATTGGTCTCTGGACATCGATTAACTGATTCATGCCAAGAATTGTTTATTCTATCACCCATTTTAAAAGGGGTTAGACGGAAAGTATGGATGTCAAAATAATATAAACTATACGGAATGTCAACAGTGTAGTTTTATAATATATAAAATATGACTTTTTGGCTTATTTAAGCCATTTTGTTTATTTTAATATGTATAACTAAATAATGATATTGATTTAATGTCAATAGTAAAAAACATTCTAAACGTCGCATCGACACGACGACACACCGTTTATAACGAAGTAACGACACAACGACATAACATCTTTGTCGTTTCGTCGTATCGTTATGTAGTTACTTCGTTTACTGCAGGGTTCTCTCTTTTTTTACAATCTTATAGACCTCTAATATATCCCCCACTACAACAGGCTGTGGAGTTGATATCTTTATACCGCATTCAGAGCCTTTTTCAAGCTCGCTTACGTCTTGCTGGACATGCTTGAGGGATTCAAGTTTTGTCTCAAAAAGCGTCTCTCCGCCATGTGTTACACGTACTATGGACCCCTTTTCTACTTTCCCTTGGGTGACTTTGCAGCCCGCAATAAGCCATTTCTTTTTATCAAGGAATATTTGTTTTATTTCCAGCTTCCCTAGTTCAACAACGCTGATTTCCGGCTCTAACATACCTGAAAGTATGGCTTTAATATCTTCGGTCAGCTTATAGATTATTGTGTAATTCTTGATATCCACATGTTCTTTTTCCGCCAGTTTTTTGACATGGGTGTTGACCGCCACATGGAAACCTATAAGCAAGGCTTGGCTTGCCGTAGCCATTACTACGTCTGTATCAGATATATTACCAACTCCATAGTGAATTACCTTTACAGCTACATCCTCGGTTTTGATCTTGTATAAAGCCTGGAGAATCGCTTCAAGAGAGCCTTTTGTGTCGGCTTTGAGCACCAGCTTTAGGTATTTAATATTGCCTGTATTTATCTGAGAGACGATCCTTTCCACCATAGAACCGCTTTCTACCTCTTCCTGGTGACGTCTCAGTTCTTTAATCTGGTTTAGCCGTTCTTTGGCGATCTTTTCATTTTTAACAGCCTGTAAAATGTCGCCCGCTTTAGGAACTTTGTCGATTCCTGACACGCGGGTTGCGCCGGAAGGCGGAACATCTTTTAAAACATCGCCTTTGTAATCATGCATTGTTTTGATGCGGCCCATAGTAGTGCCGACAACCACGTTATCCCCTATATGCAGGGTGCCAGTATTGATAAGCACTGTCGCCACGGGACCTAGGGCTGGGTCAAGATGGGATTCGATGACGGTTGCAATTGCCATGCGTTTAGGATTTGCCTGGAATTTTTCCATTTCCGCCACTAATAGTATCATTTCTAGCAATGTGTCTATTCCTTCTTTTGTATGCGCTGAAACTGGAACCATTATTGTTTTACCTCCCCAGTCTTCAGACTGAAGCCCATATTCAACTAGTTCGCCTTTAACCCTGTCTATATTTGCTGCGGGCTTATCGATTTTATTAATCGCCACAATTATAGTGACCCCGGCCTCTTTCGCGTGATTGATCGCCTCAACTGTCTGTGGTTTTACGCCCTCGTCAGCGGCCACGACAAGAATGGCGATATCAGTTACTTTCGCGCCCCTTGCGCGCATGGCAGTAAACGCTTCGTGACCAGGGGTATCTAAAAATGTTATCAGATGCCCGTTTTTATTTACCTGATAAGCGCCGATATGCTGTGTAATGCCGCCAGCCTCCCCAGCTACGACATTTGTGTGGCGGATTGCATCAAGCAATTTCGTCTTTCCATGATCCACATGCCCCATGACAGTAACAATCGGTGGTCTTTCTTTTAAAAGGCTTTTATCCTCATCCTGAAGTAAAGTTTTGATGTCTCCCGCAAAAAGTTCTTCTGATGTCGCTTCTTTTTCAGTCATCTTTACCTCGACCCCCAATTCTGTGGCCACAATAGCGGCGGTATCATAATCAATTATCTGATTTATGGTTGCCATTATCCCGTTTTTCAGCAAATTCGCGATTACATCTGCCACCGGCAAACCGCTTTTTTCCGCAAACTCTTTAACGCTTATAATCGAAGGGATTTCAACAATTCCTGTTTTTGGTTTGATCTGGGGCTGCGCCTTAGGCCCTCTTTTCTGGCTTATCGCGCGTTGTTTTTTCTGTTCCCTGAAATGCTCACGGTCAATCTGCCTTTCAATAGCAAGCTCTTCGGCAGTCAAACCGCCGCCCTCGACCATATAATTTACACGGGCTTTTTTAATCTTTGGTCCAGCGTGAGGATGGCGCATGACAGTTAGAATTCTTTCTTCCGTCTTCAGATGCTTTCCCTTTCGTTTGCCTTTGGACTTGTAGTAAGTTTTAGGAAACTCCTCTTTGGGCGTCCCAAAAACTTTGCCTTTTTCTTCTACTTCAATTCTCCTGGTTACAGAGACTTGAGCGGTTTTTTGCGGTGCGATAGTTGGAGTTGATTTTGGTATCGCGGCACGGGTTTTGATCTCAGCCTTTGCAACTTCTTCCTGTTCTATCTTCTTTTCAGTTTTTTCTTCGGCAAGTTCTTCCTTTTTGCTGATTTTCTTACGCACTATACGAGGTTTCTTCTCTTTCAACTTAACTTCTTTTTCATCCTTAAAAACTACCGCGACTCTTTTATGTGTCAGGGTGGGTTTGACCTTTCCTTTCAGGAAACGCATGACGCCTTTCGCGAGCGCATCTTCAACTTCGTGAGCAGAAGCGCTAATTCCGAAATTGGTTTTAGCGAGCTCGTGGCGAAGCTCCTGTGTAGTAATTCGAAGTTCTTTAGCGATGTCCGCTAAGCGCATAGTAAAAACTTAAAAAAGCCATAAAAGACTATCACTCTTACGCGATAGAGGCAAGCTGATATTCATTTTAGATTTATGATTTAAGATTTGTGAATCAAATGTGTATTTTTTAATATAAAAATTTGATTTGAAAATTAACTTCAGACAAAATGAAAAATATAAGATTGCTAATTGCAATCAGAAATCAAAAATCATAAATCACAAATTTTACTATTTCTGTACAATTGTTCCAGCCATTTTATCAATAGTGTCTTTCATCGTAGCCGGACCTTCGAGTAAAAAATGAGTTGAGCTGTCGCGTTCGGCTTCAACAATATATTTATCATCCTTTGTTTCGGTTTTTCCGCTAACCGCGCCATCGACAACAGAAATTTTTATGACCGCGTCAGAAACCGTATCAACAGGCTTATCCCCAAAGCCAACGGTCCAGACTGAATCTTCAATGGGGCCAAAGCTCCTGAAATACCAGCTACTGGGATATTGCAAAGAAAAATTCTTGTAAGAGTTTTCATATAACCTGAAACCCTTAAAAACAGTGGTGAAACCAGAATCGTTTTTTACATCAAGGACCATTTTATCATTTACGATTTTTATATCTTCACCGTCTTTAAGGACCCAATCGCGGGTTTCACCAGGAACATAAGAAGCTTTTTTGGTAAAATCGTAGCCATTTACTGAAGATGAATATTCAAAAACTGTACGGTATTTGCTACTGTCAACAGTATAAATAGCGACTAAAAGGTCCTGATCCGGCACAACTTCAATTGTCAGAAGGTCGGCATTTTCGGGTAAGAGTTTAGCCTGCACATCCTGAAATGCGGTGGCAACTTTGTTTTCAAGGTCATATGAATTTGGCACTGTGGGCAGTATTGGTTTTGTATCTGTTAGGCCTATTGTCTCATCCGTAGCTATTTCATCTGGAGAGTTATTCAGAGAAGTTGATTCATTTTTAGGTGCGTCAAGGCATGTATAACTTGTAGGACAGCCATCTTTATTGAAACTTTTTGCCTCATAATTCGTGCAACCCTGAGGTGCAGGGATGAACGGACAATCGGGATTAGCTCCACTTTGATTTATTGAGACACAGACGCCTTCGGCATCTATATCATCGCTCTGTAGTTCGCAAAAATAGCCTTCTTTACAGGCAATATTATCTTTACCTCCGCATTTATCGCCGGTTTCCGTTTTGCTTTCAAGAACCGAAAAGCTTTCCAGCATGGAGTAAAATAATTGTTTATTTGTTTCCGCATTTTCGCCTGTATTTAAAAATGTTATTTTGTAAACCTTCTTTTTTGAGGTATTCTGGGTATAAATCCTAATCTCATTGGCATCTGTATATCTGAGAGAACGCTGGCCTCCTATGGTGACAGGCGTGCCGTCTTCAGCTTCTTTTGATTTAACGTAATCATCGAGATTTGAATCGATATTGCTGAATACATCGATTTTAGCCACATCGGTGTCGGCATCTTTAAAAGAGATTGCTTTAGCGGTTTCGGCAAGCACCCATGAATTCGGATATTTTAACTGAAATCCGAATGATTGGTTTTTATATTCAGTAGTCTCATTCATTTCGGAAGCTCCGACTAATTCGATTTTATCCACTGTAAAGACTTCGCTCTCGTTATCTATCAATTTTTGCATTGAGCCAGTAATTGTAACTTTTTTACCCAGATAATTATTTAAATTAATAGTAGGGCTTTGAATTATGACCGTTTTATTGTCATTAGTAACAATTTTATGGGTGCCGTCCTGATAAATATCCACGCCGAAGGACTCAATTGTGCCTGTGTAAGTTTTTTCCGTCTGTATTTCATTTTGTGTCTCAGAAACCCTTTCTTCCAGACTTGGCGGTTCTTTGGAAAAACATGCCGTCAGAATCAGGAGACTTACTAAGCAAATAATCGTTTTGAATAATTTTTTCATAATATTTTACCTTAAATGAAGTATTTTGGATTATACCACTCTTTCAATAATTTCAAATTTTAAATTACAAATTACAAATTTTAATTTTGATGATAAGATTAGATATAGTTTTGTAATTTAAAATTGTAAATTTAAAATTTGAAATTATGTTTATAGCTTTTGAAGGCCTTGATGGATCAGGCTCATCTACCCAATCGAGATTGCTGATGGAAAAGCTCGAGGCTAATGGCCATCCCGTGCTTTTAACGAAAGAACCCACTTCGGGTTCGCCGATTGGCAAATTAATACGCGAGGTACTTCAGCATAAATGGGATTGTTCGCCAGAGGGGTTACAGCTTTTATTTTGCGCGGACCGAGCCGAACACCTGAAAAATGAGATCGAACCAGCCCTTAAAAACGGGCAAATAGCAATTACTGACAGATACTTTTTTTCCACAATAGCGTATGGGTCTTTGGCTGTCCCTGATATGCAATGGCTTAAAACGCTAAACAAGCGTTTCCGCGTACCCGATATAACTTTTCTTTTCAGATTAGACCCGAAGATCTGCATTGAACGCATACATGGGCGCGGGAGCAGTTTTGAGCTTTTTGAACAGCATGAAAAACTCGAGATAATCTGGCAGAATTATGAAAAAATCTTAAGACAGTACCAGAATATATTTGTTGTTGACGCCAGCAAAACTGTTGAAGAAATCGCTGAGAGTATATGGGATATTGTTTCAAAATTTCTTGCTTCTTAAATATCGAATTAGGATTATTTGGATTATTAGGATAGTTTCGATTTTTAGGATATAACCAGTCTAACAAAATTAATCTTAATAATCCTAAAAATCCTAAACATCCTAATAATCATATTTTTAAATTTATGCAAAAACCCTGCATACGGATATGCAGGGTCTTAAATGCATAATTTAAGCTATCCGATTATCCGGAAACGCACATAGCTGGATTTATAGTGCCTGGTATCTCACAGCCACCGTCGTCTTTATAGACTTCAGCGCCTTCAGCAATCACATATACCCTTGAAATTCCGTCAATAAGTGTCTGGCATACCCAATAACCTGTCGCTGTGGCGTCATAAGTTGATTTTGGGTCGATTGGGATATCACGAAGATAGTTTGGGGCCAATATGGTTGAGCAGTCATAAGTGGCAGCGCCGGCTGGTGTGCCGAATTCAACAGCTCCCTCAAAAGCGCCGTTACCAACACCAATGCCACTGCTATCCGAATCGCATAACGGAATTGCAGCTGGGGCAGGAACCGCGCCAAGACTGCATTGAGGCAAATTGCCTCTTGCAGATGGAGATGTTTCATATTGATAAATCGCGCTTAGCAAGCTTCCGATTTCTGATTTTCTTTCAGAATCATTGGCCTTACCAAACTGGACCGCTGGATTTACAGCGACAAGAACGATACCGGCAAGTATGGATATAATACCGATAACGATTAAAAGCTCAATCAAAGTGAAGCCTTTTTTATTTGTTTTTGGCATAATGCTTTTTTTTAATAAAATAAATTTGTTTTTAAACTAAGGATAAGTTTATCAGTCTATGTTAATAAAATCAATACAAATTTTTATTTCAGAAATAATCTTATTATAAACTCCGTTTCGTCCAAATCATTTTTTTTGCCTGTTTCATCAGTTTTGTATTGCATCATGAAATTCATTATTTTTATTATGAATCTGGAATCATTAAGCTCCTGCAATGCCTTAAAAAACGCATCTTTGTCATTTATTTTAAGTTTTACGTTATAATCCGCAAAATGGTCTATAAAAATTTGGTCTTCCTGGCTTTTTACTACTATTTCAGCCTTCGGATCGATCTTCTCAAACATTTTTTCAAGAAGAGCTATAAAAGGCACGACTTCATCATAACTTGCGAATGATTTGTCCTGGAACAAACTTATATCGAGATTGTTTTTATTTTGTGTATCAAGGATCAAACGCTGAAGGGCGGTCAATTCCTGTTCATTTTTAGCAATCTGTTTTTTGTTTACTTCAATTCTATTGGCATATACAAGTTTTAATGCAAAAAAGACACAGATTAGCAACAAAAAGATTACACAAAGCAGGCATAATGTCCTTAACACTTTATGTTTTTTTGTAATCGGCCAGATCTTTTGAAAAATATTTTTTTGCACTAAATAGATTTTTTAAATTATATTTAATTTTTAACTGATTATGGTTGATTTGCGCCCGGAGCGCTTGTTTCCGTACCTGTATTTGAAGCACCTGCCGTATTATCTGCTGAGCCTTCCTTAGTGTCTGTGGCATTTCCCGAGGTATCGGTCTCTATAGCTGTACCGGATGCCTCACTGCCAATTTTGCTTTCATCAGACTGTATGGTAGGCATCTTGGGTTTTGATTTGGGATCGGATGGCTGTAACGCATTATTGCTTTCGTTTTGTGAGGCCGAATAGTCAGAAATTATTTTTTCCGAATCGGCTATTAAATCAATATTTATAAATTTTTCACCTTTACCGGAAAGATTTGATAATGGAGAAAGCACTTTAGAAAAATCTTTGTCTTTCTGTAACCTGCTTATGAAACTTTCAGTATCAGGTCTTGACGTTGTTTTTGCCCTTATACGGATATCATTAGATTTAGCGCTTAGCTTAAAACTGACGCTTATAAGGTCGATTCCGTCTGAATTGAGACTATCTAGTTTCTGCATAAGCTTAAACATCGGCATAGCATCTTTTAGGATAGAGCTTATCTGGCTTTCCATCTGGGTCCTTTGCTGGCTTGTTTGGGCAACCTGGTGAAGATATGGATTTTGCGATTTATCAAGTGAAATGTTTACTTCTTTGTCGCTAGTGCTAAAATTAAGATATGTTTTAGCAGTGGAAACTCCCGCAAATACCATTAAACACGCCAAAGCGGAACAAATTGACAATAAACTTTTTGTGATATGAGGTGTCAACATCATATTAAACAACTCTTCTTTTTTATTGTGCGGCAATAGATTGATCTCTTTATCGCTGCCGCTTTCATATGGCAACACTGCTTTTAAAGCAAGACCTATGGCTTCCGCGAAATGCAGTTCGGTATTTTCATTTAACTGGATGTATTCGAAATCAGTAGTAAATTTAACCTCTGCAAATGCGCTTTGCAATGCTTCTATTAATCCTGGCGTTCTCGAATAACTGCCGACCAGATAAATTGTCCCTATTTTAATGGAATCCTGAGCTTCCGCCACTTTCGCAAGTTCTGAGATCCTGTTTAGCAATCTGCTGTAAGGTTCTTTTAAGGCATTCTGGATTTTTTTGTATTGTTCTTTTTCTTTCGCCTCAGTATCTTTGGCTAACTCATTCAACATATTTCTGATTTCCGCGGACGTGTTAAAGCTGAGGTTTTCTTTAAGCTTTTCTATAATCTCGACACCTCCGATTTCGGAATTAAGCGTATATGATTTGCCGAGAAGGCTGTTGATGCTGAATGATGTTTTTTCATTTTCAACATCAATCACTAAATAATCGGTCTCCGGTTTCTGGAATTTATTATTTATAGCGCGTATAACGCTGTTTTTATCAACATCCACAAATACGACTTTCAGGCCGACTTCCGCCAGAGTCTCGATTATCGACTCAACAATATTTTTCTGAATCGCGACAAAGTTAAAAGTAACATCTTTTGTTTCGCCTAATTGCATAGTTTTAAAATCTATGACTGCATCATTCAGTTCCACGGGGATGTAATCGCTTGCTAAAGACATTATGTAATCATCATTTTCGGCAAGCTCGTGCGGGACTGATAACTGATGAGAGAATGTCTTTTCTTCAGGTATTGAGATCACCACATTACGCGTTTCGAAAGGACCGCTATATCCTTCCTGCAATAATCTACTTACCGCATTTTTAAATGCATTACGGTCAACGACTATACAATCATCCTCGACAATGCCCGGCTCCAATTCAACCCTCGCAAAATTAACTACTCTTAAACCCTTTTTATCATATGAGAGTTCCACAGCAGTCAGGGCTGAATTACTGATATACAAGCCGAAGGTGTCTTTCAAAGGTTTTTCCATGTGTTATTAACGATACGAATTTTTTCTAATATCTAATTTCTAATTTCAAATATCTAATTTTGTCTGGCGGTATAAACGACCATCAAAATTAGATATTAGGTATTAGATATTAGAAATTGTATTTTTGTCATATCGCTATATCGTTAATTAAGAAGTTAGTTCGTTAATGGATGTAAAATTGATAGTTTTCATATGTTCCAAAGCCCCATCCGCAAAGTTCACATCATATTTTAATACTCTCAATTCATAACGGAATGAGCGCGTGAACCCATTGCTGACGCCAGTAACATTAAGATTAGCCAGACGCTCTGTTATCCCAAACGCTACAGGGTTTTCCTGGAACCACTGAATACTGGATGAGCAGGTATTGTCATCGGATATCGTGTAGTTTAGATTTCTATTAAATTGTTCTTCTTTTTTTATGCGTATCAAGGCATCCTCTGCGCAGGCTGTAGCGTTGATACGGGCGCCTTCATAAAACAAACTGTTGAGAGACAAAGAAGCGTTATTTACGCCATCAAGGAGCATCGACATTGAAAAAAACATGGCAACAGTCGTAACTATAAGCAAGCTTACTATAGCGATAAATCCCTTTGGTTTACTTTTTTGTTTAATCATTATTTATTTCCGATTGAGACTACTGTTGTGGCTACATTGTGGCTACCATTGTAGTTTGTAATACCCCCACCATTGTAGCCACTATTGTAGCCACTATTGGAAGTGTTACCATTTTAAATGTAAAGTAAGGTAATCTATCAGCATAAAGCTTGGGGCGTTTGGACTGCCTTGCGGTGGAATGCCATTCCAGCGAAATTTCATTCTGGCTTTAATAAGATTATCATCATCACCGCCAATAAACCTCTGAGGATTGGAACCGCTATATGTGATTTCGAATTTTTGCTGGTCGCTTATTGAGCCATCCAGATTTGTCACCCCAATGGCTTCCCAGCTTTCTGTTGCCCAATTAAAAAGCTCCACATCCTGTGAACCCATCAATTCCCCGCGCATGGGACAATTTGATGATAGCGTATCGCAGAAAAATTGATTTGTGCTTTGGTATGCCACTTCCCCGGCAACAGTGATGTCTTGCAGGTTATCTATCTGGCTTTGGGAAAGAATGGTCTGGAAGCTCTTTTCCCAATAAAGGGCCTGCTCGCCTGACTGGGTTCCACCCATGAAAGCGGGGTTATATGAATTGTCATCTGAAAATGTCTTCCATATAGTGCACCATTCCGGCCATGAATTGTCCGGCTTATAGCACTTGTCAGTAAAAATATCGCCAGTTCTTATCCCTGTGCCAATGTCACCGCAGTTCTGGCTGCACCCACCTGGACAATAGTAATTGTATCTGTTTATAGTTCTGATGCCTGAAGTAGGATCTGTGACTGTAGCGTCTTCACCAAAGTTAAAATTGACGAAATTCATGGGATTTGTATTTGAAACGCTGCTTATCGTCAACGCGTAAGTGTCACTATAAATATCCTCAAGTGTAATCATAAAACCCAATGTATCCACAACACTGTCTACAGGTCCTGTCAGAACACTGATGTCAGTCGATCCACCTGCATTTACCGCAACACTGACATTATTAGTCCCATTATTTACGTGGATTATGAAAACGTCTGTCATCTGCAAGCCAGAATCACCTAATTTGGCGTCAGCCCCAACCTGATTTTTCGGATTGTCGAATATGACTTGGCTTGAATCTTCTGACAAATGCACGCTGTAATCTATCAGATAATAATTTTCATCCCCTTGCCAGGCATAATTCTGAGCGTTATTCTGAGCGTTAATAATCACGTTTTTTACTCCATTGGGCAAACCCATGTTAAGTATCCTTTGATACTCATTATTATATAATTTTGTGTTTAATGTGAAAATCTGCTGGAGTATGCCTGGTGGAAGCCTTGGATTTCTGTCGATCACTGCATTTATCACTCCCGGAGATAGCGGTGAAGAGCTTACTAAGATATTCTTAAGGGTTCCAGGCGGAAGAGGGGGTATTTTATTTATTAGGTCAATCAGTGATTCCTGTGTCTGGCAATTGAAAGCGCCCAATTCTGTTCCTCCGCCTTCACCTTCGCCGTCAAAAAACACATTATCATCGCATTCGTTACCGATACCATCGTCATCAAAATCCTCCTGGAAGGGATTAAAAGCCATAACGCAGTTATCCAGCTCATCGCATATCCCGTCACTCTCCGCGTCTCCACAGCATTCTGCGTGACGCGGGAATTTATCCATATAATCAAGGCATCCGTCTTCGTCAAAATCACCGTTCTCCAAATCAGTGAAAGTTATGTATTCCTGGGTTTCAGAATTTTCTTCAGGGCCAGCCATATGAATGCGCGTCGAAATCCCCAAAACTATACTTGGATCATTTATAGCGTCCGCGATCTTTTCAAAACTTAAACTTACTAATCTTGAATCCCCTGATGAAAGATATGCCGTAGATCCGTTTTCAATGATCTCAACTTTTTTAGTATCAGGATTTGTTTTTATAATGGTTTCGGAATCATCAGACATAATCAGAGCAAGCTTTCCGTTGACGTCGTCAAAAATCGAATTTTCGACATCAATCCTTTTTGCTTCTGAAATCAGATTGTTGATCCTGTCTTCAACAAATTTAATGTCATCATTTACATTTTTTTCTGTTGTATGCACTCTTTTTTCACTGACAGTGTAAATAGATAATGCAAGTAGCGCTGGCACTATAACAATTACAATTGCAACATACATAATCAGTTCAACAAAAGTCGTGCCTTTTTTGTCTTTAATTGCTGTCCCCAGCGTTTCCCTCCTCCTTGTAAACATATAATATGAAAAATTATGAAATAAAATTAATATTAATAAGTTATGGCTTTTTGCCAATTAGATATATATATCGTATGTGAAAGCAGATCCAAAGGGGTGTAATCAGGCGACCAAAGAATGCTGATTTCGACTTTTTTTGTATCAGGGTCTTCATATGATGCGCCTGTATCGCCGGGTATAAAAAGGTCATTTGTGTCCTGATGTCTTAAAGCGTTAGAAACAGTGATGTGCCTTTCGTAAATATCCATATCGGGTAAATCGCTTTTCACAAGCCATGAACCTGTACCGGGGTTTCTTATAAGGTAAAACTCGCCATTAACAAGAAGGTCAAAACCTTCATTCCGCAAATAGCGCAAAATGTCATTTGTCTCGCCAAGCGAAACTGAGGCCTGATGCTGCACATATGCCTGGCCTCCGATTTTACGAGCGGTAATAAACATTCCAACCGAAGCCGGAATCAATACTATAAATAGCATAATAACGATAATAAGTTCCACGATACTGGTGCCTTTTTTGTTTTCCCGTAGATTTGTAATGCTTTTTCCTTTCATTTAATTAACAACTCCTTGCGGATTTATATTAAAAGTATAAGTAAAATTGTCATTGCCTATCGTAAAGCTTCCTGTATTTTCAGTTTTACCTGTTTGTTTTTCAAAAAGTATTTCATCAGTATTTCCAAGATCAGGATTCAGGCTTAAGTCCAGAATTCTAAGCTGTTCTAATTTAAGCACTTCATTATGATTATCCATCGGGTTATAAGTATCCCGAAAACCAATAAGGCTGTTTGTGGCCATATTTATGTGAATTCCGTAATTATCGCTTGTCGCATTTTTCAAAGCTTTATAACGCGTAAATTTAATAAGGGTTAGGGCATTATCGACATCCGCGTTAATAAACGATGCCTGATAATATTGGAAATATGCTCCAACTCCTACTCCAGCCAGTAACAGAAAAAGCGAAATTGTTATGATTACTTCTATCATGGAAAACCCCTTTTCGCATTTCTGATTTCGCATTTCTGATTTCGCATTCAAATTAGCATTTTTCATTTTGCAATTTGTATTTTGCGCTCTAGTTTTGCATTTCACATTTTTCATTTTACATTTTACGTTTATTTTTTATTCATCATGTAATCAGGGTAATCAATCATGGAAATCGGACTAATCAAGCGAATCATGGTCTATTTTGCGCTTATATTGGATATTAACTGGTAAATCGGACCGATTACGGTTACAACCAAGCCTGCTATCAGTAAGCCAAGTATCACCATTATCAAAGGCTCGATAATAGTTGTTATATTTTTCACATCATTATCAACAAGCCCTTTGTAATAATTTTTCATATATTCAATGACCTGAGGCAGTTTACCTGTCCGTTCACCGACATTTATCAATTTTACGAACATAGGTGGGAAATAAGATTGTTCCGGAAAACTTTGAGAAAGCGACATACCGCTTCTTATCCTGTTTACCATATATCTGATTTCATCCTGAAAAACTTTGTTTGCCATTACACTGCCTGTGATCTCAAGGCATCTGATGATTGTTATGCCGCTTGCGAACAAAGTGCCGAAATGCTGGCTTACCTGAGCGGTATTATAATTAAGGACTATATGGCCTATCATAGGTACTTTTATATAAAGAAGGTCGCGCAGTTTTTTAATTTTTGGGTTCCTTAATAAAATAATAAATGTCGCTATCACCCCAAATATAACTGCAAAAATCAGCATTAAATGTTCATTAACAAATTCTGTGATCTTAATCAATATACGGGTCGTCAAAGGTATCTCTGCGCCAAGGCTCTTAAAAATCGTTAAGATGCGTGGTATTACAAATAATACCAATACAAATATAAAGGTGAGCATTACAAACAGGATTATCTTTGGATAGATCAGGGCGCCTTTTACCTTGCTTCTGAATTTTTCATTATCTTCAAGATGGTCCGCAAGGTCATTCATCGTTTCAGGGAGCGAGCCAGCCTGTTCGCCGACGCGGATAATATTTACGTAAATTTCAGGAAATATTTTGGGAAATCTGTGCATCGCGGTTGAAAGCGATTGCCCGTTATTCAGGCTTTCTATAATGCTATCCAGCCTTGACTGAAAGACTTTATTTTTCGACTGATTTCTTAAAAATTTCACGGCTTCGAAAATAGTGACTCCTGCGCTTAGCATCACAGAAAGATGGCGTGTAAACTCCACAATTTCTCTGGGGGAAATAGTGCCTATTTCATTCAAACGCTGAATAAAGCTTTTTTTATTTTTTTTAATTTTTGTCAAAGCCTGTCTTTTAAGGTCGTCGGAAACAAACTGTTCTTCAGATGCTTTTTTTATGATATCCGATGGTTTAGTTTCTAGTGATAGGGTTGCCATGAAAATTTATTTTTGTAATTACATAAATAAACTCTAATTTCTAATATCTAAATTCTAAACAAACTCAAAATTCAAATACCCAAAATTGAAACGAATGATTAATATATTTAAAACTAGATTTGGAATTTGAATTTTGGTCATTAGAATTTATTTAGAGTTTAGGATTTAGAGCTTAGAGTTTAAGAAGTTAAGATTTAATAACTCTTATAACTTCTTCCAGAGATGTGATGCCGGACAGCGCTTTCTCAATACCGTTTTCAAGCATAGTAGTCATACCCTCTTTTACAGCCGCCGCTTCAATATCATCTGAACTTCCTCCTCCCAGAATAATTTTTTTAATATCATCTGTCATTTCAAGGGCCTCATATATTCCTATACGTCCTTTATAACCTGTGTTTCCGCATGACTTGCATCCCATTCCTTTATAAAAAATAAATTCATCATTATATTTAAGCTGGTTAATCTCATCCTCTGAGTAATACTTTAAAGCTATTTCCTTAACCAAATCGACTATATTTTTTGAATTATAAACCATTCTTAGGGTATCTGCAGAATATACCTGACTTTGCATGCAATAAGGGCAAAGTTTTCTAAGAAGGCGTTGGGCTATCATTGAATTAATTGCGGCTGTGAGGAGAAAGGGCTCAATACCCATTTCAATAAGACGTGGTATGCCTACAGCAGCTGTATTGGCATGGAGCGTGGAAAAAACCATATGGCCGGTCATAGCTGATTCAACCGCAATCTGCGCGGTTTCCTGGTCGCGTATCTCACCCACAAGAATGGTGTCAGGATCCTGGCGCAGCAAAGACCTCAGCCCATTTGCGAAAGTGAGATTAGCGGCGTGATTAACCTGCACCTGGTTAATGCCCTCGATACCATATTCAATGGGATCTTCGATGGTAGCGATATTGATTTCGTCGGAAGTTATCAGTTTTATTATGTTGTACAAAGTGGTTGTTTTTCCAGATCCGGTCGGCCCTGTTACTATCATCATCCCGTAAGGCTTGGTTGAATTGATTATCACTTTTTTGTAATCCTCCTCGCTCAAGCCGGAATCAAGAAGGTTAACCGATTCCTCTATTTCGGCCAGCAAACGCATTACCACCTTTTCCCCAAAGTGTGTCGGCAGAATCGATACACGGAATGCTATGGAATCGTTGTCGAGCTGAATGGAAATACGCCCGTCCTGAGCGGCACGTGTCTCATCTATCCTTAAACCCGCCAATATTTTGCAACGCGTTATAAGGGATTCATGGATTACTTTAGGAAAATTGACAACCACATGAAGCACGCCGTCAATCCTGTAACGGACAACAGTGTGCTGTTTAGTGGCTTCAATGTGTATGTCTGACGCGTGCTGCCTGTAAGCATGCAAGAGGATAGCGTCAAAAATCTTAACAATATCCACTTCCTCCTCCATAAGCTCAGGGGCGACCTCTTCCTCTTTTCTTTCCTGTTCTTTCTGGTACCTCAGATGTTCAGGCAGCATGTTAAGGAAAATATGCTTAAGTTCCTGGTGATATTTTCCAATAATATTTTTAATATTGCTGATCGTCGTGTAATACACAACGGCCTCGCGACCGGTCTTTTTTTCAATGTCATGTATCATTTCCAGATCAAACGGATTAGTAGTCGCGATTTTGATCTGATTCAGGTATTCATCTATCCCAAAAGTAATAATACCAAGGTTAAGAGCGATATTCTCCGATATGATTTCCAGAACTTCGTTGGGAATTTCGACCTTTGAAAGATTTATATACGGGTAGCCGATTATATCCGCAACAAGCCTTCCTAATTCCTCATCGGAAAGCATGTGCTTATTTTCGACAAGGTCATATAAGGACATGTTTGTCGCCCTTGATTCTTCAAGCAATGCGCTAATCGCTGATTCGTCAATTTTTTTTGCTTTAAGGCCTTCTATAAGTTTTTGGGAATCTACTTTCATAAATAAAAAACGGGAAAATTATTAAACAATAAGGATTTAAGTTTCGTTTTCTTTAGGTACTGATTCTGCCGTCTGTAAACTTTTTGTTGGCACCTGCGCGATTTTTTGCCCGCAGTTGTTACAGAAATGCGAATTACGGTTTAAAATCATGTGGCAGCGCGGGCACTGAATCACTTTTAGTGCTGATTGCGCTTCGCTTTCGGAAAGCGATTTGATCTGGCTCTGGAGCTCAGCCAGGACTTTATCAAGTTCCGCTTTTTGGTCTTTATGGCTGATTATGATCTGAACTAAATCTTCCATTTTCATAAGCTGTTTTACAAAAATGTTGTCCACATCGACAGAAGCCATTTTTACCAAATCTTGCGGCCCTTTTAACCTGGTGTAAATAACCACGGGGATCTTTGTTTTTCCTCTTTTAAGCGCATTTAAAAAATAGTATCCGTTTATGACTGGAAGGATTATTTCAAGAATAATCAGATCTATTTTCATTTCTGCGATTTTTTTTAGCGCCTGTTTGACGTTCGGCACAAAAATAAAATTTAATCCATATTTCCCTTTGATTTCATGATGATCCAGGTAATCCTGCATATTCCGGGCCAATTCCCTGTCATTATCGACCATCAGTATATTTTTTTCTGTTGTTGTTTTGATTTTGTCCATTGCTTATTTGTAACTTTTAATTTGTAACTTGTAATTGATAATGGCTTATCATGCAATCCTGTAATCCCGATAATCCATCCGGTAAATCCGTATAATCCTTTAATCCGCGGTCAAAATTCCATGAACACATCGATTAATTCACGGTTAACCGCATAAGTCAGCGCCATTTCTTTGGTGATCTTCCCTTCTTCCACTAACTGGGCAAGGCATTGTTCAAGCCGAACCATCTTAGCTTCCTCTCCTTCCTCACCTGCACCCTGAAGCGCGTTGTATATCTGCTCGCTTTTTTCCGAACGGATTATGTTCCTTATGGCATCAGTGACTATAAGCTGTTCATAGGCAAAAACCAGTTCGCCATTTATGCCGGGAACCAAACGCTGTGAAATGACTCCGCTTAATGTGCTTGCCAATTGTATGCGGACCTGTTTCTGCTTCTGCTCCGGAAAAGCATCTATAATCCTGTCTATAGTCTGAGCTGAATTGTTTGTATGCATTGTAGAAAGGACCAAATGTCCTGTTTCGGCTAATGTAACCGCTGTCTGGATGGTCTCATAATCCCTCATCTCGCCTATCATGATGATATCCGGATCTTCACGCATTGAAGCGCGTAAAGCGTTTTGAAAAGAAGAGGCGTGCGTACCGACCTCACGTTGTTCAATAAGCGATTTTTTATTTTTAAAAGCGTATTCGATAGGGTCTTCGATGGTGATTATATGCGTAGCCCTATGCTCATTTATGTGGTTCAGAATAGCTGCCAAAGTGGTGGATTTACCCTGGCCTGTAGGACCGACAACCAGGAAAAAACCTTGTCTGTAATTTTCGGCAATATTACGAAAAACAGGAGGAAGGCCAAGCTGTTCAAAACTTAAAATTCTATTCCTTACCAGGCGCAAGCTTATTGAAATGCCGTTTAGCTGCCGATAAACATTCCCGCGGAAACGGTAATCATCGCCATAGCCAAACGCGAAATCAGTATTTCCATGCTTCACGTAATATTCATACTGGATCTCATTCATGTATTGCTTAAATTCCGAAGTGCCTTCCATAAGCTGGAAAATCTCAGCGTCTTCGACCTCAAGAAGATTATTGCAAACCCTGATAATAGGTTTTTGCCCTGTCTGGAAATGGATGTCAGAGGCATTGTTGTTGATAGCCAAATCCAGTATTTTTGTAAAATTCGTGTTCATTTTTTATTTATTCTTAAATTTTTTCTTAAATTTATAATCTTAATATTATAACATATTTATTATTGGAATTCAATCCTAAAAACCGAAATTGTAATAAGTGATGATAAATGATAAAGTTTTACACGAATTATAATCATTTTGAGACTTCGATAGACTTCGCTGGATTTCGTTGGATATCTCTGGATACCAATCAATCGAAGTCAATCGAAATCCATCGATATCTATCGATATATGAAAAAACAATACTTAATAGCCATCATCGCCCTGATTTTATTGCTGGGATCAGGTATTTTTATTTATTACAAAAATAATACCTCTCTAAACAAGTCCATTAAGGCAAGTGAGGGGGATCTTATATTAAAAAATATTTCTAAAGCGGACCTTAGGGTAATAACAAACCAAAATGAGGAAATAACTATCAACCTTATCGGATCGGCCGAAGAGCTGAAAAAAGTTGTTTTCAATAAAGTCGAGGATGGAGTAATGCAATTTAGCCTTCCTGATGATTCTAGGGGCATTAGGGGATCGGTAACCGTCCCTCAAAACGTAAAAATCATCGACCTTGATCTTCCGGTTGGTGTTGATTTTATAGTTAACCAGTCACCTGTTAAAAAAAATGGTCAATTCATTTATCCTTCCAGGGGCGGATCCTCCGGCGGCAGGAAAACCGGTGGTAATGGGGGCGGGAGCGGAACAGGCGGCGAGGGTGAAGGTGAAGGCGAAGGAGAAGGTGAAGATGGTGGAGATAATCCTCCCACACCACCACCGCCCGAACAGCAATTGTTCAAATGCGGGAATCTGATAATAGATGCCGGAGAAGAATGCGATGACGGGAATCGAAGATCAGGCGATGGTTGTTCCGATCTATGTAAAATTGAACAAGAGCCTCCGGAACAACAATTATTCAAATGCGGCGATCTTGTATTAGATGCGGGAGAAGAATGCGATGACGGAAATCGAAGATCAGGAGACGGTTGTTCCGATCTCTGCAAAATTGAAGGATCATTTTGCGGTAATCTCATAATCGGTCCTAGTGAGGAATGCGATGATGGAAACCGAATTAATGGCGATGGATGTTCATCGAACTGCAAGCTTGAGACATTGCCGTCCGTTTGCGGTAACTCAATCATTGAAAGCTTTGAAGAATGCGATGACGGAAATCTGATCGACGGGGATGGTTGTTCATCAAGGTGCCGAACTGAAGCATCAAAATATTCCAGATGCACAATCGAAATAAGGCAGGAAGAGAGGAACCAATGCTGTCAGGAAGTGAATGCCGATGTTCCGCATGAAGATTGCGAAGGCTATTGGCTTTTTGATTATCTTACAAGGCTTTGTTTCTGGCATTGTCCTCCTGTAGATTGCAGCGCCCCTGACTCACAGGCTGAAAAAGATTCATGCTGCGTGACTCAAAACGAAAATGAACCTACACCGCCATGCGCAGGCGACTGGATTTATGACACTGAAAAACTGGCCTGTCTTTATAAATGCACTGATTTCAGCAAAGGCTATGAACATACCGATGAGGAAATCGATGAAACAACCAAATACTGCACTAACACATACACTGACCCATATGATGTAAACAAATGCTGTGATGATTACTTAAAACATCCTCTTTCTCTCGGTCCGCGTCCTGGATTTCCGGATTGTATAGGCAAATGGTCTATAAAACCCGGCACAACCCAATGCAAATTTGAATGCTCAAGTTATGAAGAAATGCAACAGATACTTAAAGAGCTTAAGGCTAATTCGGAGCAGGAGGAATAACTTTTCTAAATTCGCATTTCTGATTTCGCATTCTCATTTGAACATTTGGCATTTATTTCATTTTCATTTCGTATAAAAGCATTGTGGTAAATCACGCACGCTGAGATATAACTTAATTAAATCTAATAATGAAAAAACAAGATATAAAACGTAAATGGGATCTATTAACGAAAGAAAAAAGAGACAGCAGTATAAAAGAAATAATTTATCATTTTAAAACTGAAAGGAATGAAGATATTGGAGTAATTGCATCTGGGGACTTTTTGGATTTCTTTTTACAATTGATAGGAGAAGAAATTTACAATAAAGGAGTTAAAGATTCAAAAGCAATTCTAAAACAACGTTTTGAAGATTTAGATATTGATCTAGAATTACTGCTTATTAGATAGTGTGCATGACATCCTTCAGAACACCGTTTTATTCGATGCTAATTTAAATTTGGACTGTGATTACATGATTAATTTGATTTTCATGATTACAAATAAATTTAATGTAAAATGAAAAATATCAAATGCTAAATAAAATGCGAAATCAGAAATCAGAAATGCGAAATGAATATTGTTGTAATATAAAAGCCTGTCGGTTATAATAAATGCGCTTCAAATAGGCTATTTTTATTTCCCCTCCTATGGAATTATTAGACGGCAAAGCATTGTCCGCTCAGCTGATCGATTCCGTAAAAGAAGAGGCTTTTAAACTGAAACCTGTGCTTGCCGTGATTTTAGTCGGCGAAAATCCCGCTTCTTTGACGTATGTAAAAAATAAGCAAATAGCCTGTGAAAAGGCGGGTATTAAATATATTGAACGCCGTTTCTCTGACACCATCACACAAAAAGAATTATTGGCGGAGATAAATGACATAAACCAGGATTCCTCAATAAACGGGCTTCTTGTACAGCTTCCTTTGCCAGACCAGATTTATGTGCCTGATATCATCCGCGCTATCGACCCAAAAAAAGATGTCGACGGTTTCCACGCGTATAATCTTGGAAAAATGTTTTTGAGCCCTGAGTTTGAAGATCTTCCTCCGGCTACGCCATCCGGAATCGTAAAACTTTTAGACCATTACAACATTCCGATACAAGGTCAGGAAGTAGTGGTCGTTGGACACAGTAATATCGTTGGCAAGCCGATCAGTATCATGATGCTTAACCGTAACGCCACAGTTACAACCTGCCATATTTACACAAAAGATCTCGCGAAACATACAAAACGCGCGGATATTCTTATCGTGGCTGTAGGTAAAGCGGGTCTTATAACCGGTAAAATGGTGAAAAAAGGCGTTGTGGTTGTAGATGTAGGCACAAACCGGAATGCCGAAGGCAAGTTATGCGGAGATGTGGATTTTAAAACTGTTTCCAAAAAAGCAAGCTACATCACTCCTGTTCCCGGCGGTGTTGGCCCTATGACGATTGCTGCTTTGATACTGAATACTGTGAATGCGACTAAACGGCAACATATGAGTACATTTCGCAATTCGAATTTCTGATTTCGCATTCAATTTAGCATTTTTCATTTTACATTTTACATTTTTATTCAGAATTAAAATTTATAAATGCTAAATATCAAAATGAGAATGCGAAATGCGAATTCTGAAATGCGAAAAATATAATATTAATTTGAAAAACTATGTGTGGAATTATCGGAATCATCCAAAATACACCAGTGGTCCAAGATCTGTATGATGGACTTATTGTCCTTCAGCACAGAGGGCAGGATGCGGCCGGAATGGCTACGTATAACGGAGGTCAAATACACCTTAAGAAAGGTAATGGCTATGTGCGTGATGTATTCCGAACAAAAAATATCTTGCGCCTTCAGGGCAATATGGGTGTTGGCCATGTGCGTTATCCCACAGCTGGCTGTAGCAGTGAAGAGGAAGCGCAGCCGTTTTATGTGAACGCGCCTTTTGGAATCGCTTTAGCGCATAATGGGACTTTGACAAATTACGAAAAACTGAAAAAGGAAGTACATCATATAAACCTAAGGCATTTAAACACATCATCTGATTCCGAAGTTCTTCTGAATATTTTGGCCTTTGAGTTAAGCCATGAGGCAAAACATAGGATCTCGAAGCTTACTCCTGACCAGATATTTAAGGCTGTAAAACGGGTTTTACGGCGGGTTGAAGGCGGTTACGCGGTCATAGCCATGATCGTGGATCACGGGATCCTTGCATTCCGCGACCCTAATGGCATACGCCCGCTTACTATAGGAATCCGTAATACCGGAGCAAAGACAGAATATATGATGGCTTCTGAAAGTGTGGCGATCCAGACTCTTGGCTATAAAATCTTAAGGGATGTCGCACCCGGAGAAGCTGTTTATATCGACAAAACCGATGGATTTTTCTTTAAACAATGTGTAAAAGCCCAGTTCCGGCCTTGTATTTTTGAATTTGTTTATCTCGCCCGTCCGGACAGCCTTATCGATAACATAAGCGTTTATAAAACACGTTTAAGGATGGGGCAATATCTGGCTCAACAGATAAAAAAAGATAAATTGCATATTGATGTTGTAGTGCCGGTGCCTGAAACTTCACGGCATATTGCCATAACACTGGCGGGTGCGCTGAGAGTTAAATACAGAGAAGGTTTCATTAAAAATCGGTATATCGGACGGACTTTTATTATGCCGAACCAGGAGGCGCGTAAAAAATCCATTCGCTATAAGCTTAATCCGATTCCGCTGGAATTCAGGAACAAGAACGTGCTTTTGGTCGATGACAGTATTGTACGGGGAAATACATCAAGGCAGATTATTGAAATGGTGCGTGAAGCAGGCGCGAAAAAAGTTTATTTCGCTTCCGCTTCTCCGCCATTAATTAATCCCTGTGTTTACGGAATAGACATGCCTGTAAGAAAAGATTTTATCGCGAATCAGTTAAGCCGTGATGAGATCTGCAAAATGATAAAAGCGGATAAGCTTTATTACCAGAAATACGAAGATCTGGAAAAATCCGCTCACCTGGGAAACCGGAAAATCAGAAAATTCTGCTGGGCATGTATGGGCGGGAAATACCCTGCCGGAAATATTACCGAGGAGGTTCTGGAAAGGGTCGAACAACAGAGATCTGTTTGTGAGATGCCTGAGAATGAGGAGCAGATGACCTTACTCTGATTTACACGCCCCACTGAATTCATCCTGTATTCTGTAGCTCTTGATTTTGAAAAACACAAAACACAAATTGCACAAAACCCAAAGTTTGGTAAGTTTGTGAATTTCGTATTTTGTTTGGACTATTTGTGAAATTTGTGCAATTTGAACTTTGTTTGTAATGTTTGTGTCATTTGTGAATTTTGGGAAATTTATAAAAAATTCGGATTTCGAATTTTTTCAAAAAGGATTTCATGATATTCTTGCATAAAAGAAATATGAAAAACCTGATTGAAAAAATCAAAGACGCAAAACTTGTCGGGCGCGGTGGCGCTGAATTTCCTACCGCGACAAAATGGGAGATGACGAAAAAAGCCAAAGGCCATCCGAAATACGTTATCTGCAACGCAAGTGAGGGTGAATTGGCGGTTTTCAAAGATCTTTATATTTTGAAAAATTTTTCGGAAGACGTAGTGAAAGGGATGGTTCTGGCTATGGATTTCCTGAAAACCAAAGAAGCTTATTTTAATATCAATGAATCTTATTTTAAAAAGGTGATAAATAAGCTGCATCCGATACTTCTGAAATATGAAAAAAAAGGTTACAGGTTTACGATTTATAAAGAAGAACCGAGCTATATAGGTGGCGAAGAAACAGCGCTTTTAAATGCCATTGAAATGAAACGGATCGAGCCTCGTATGAAACCGCCATTTCCAGTTGAGGCGGGACTTTTTTCTAAACCGACTTTGATCCATAATGTCGAGACGCTTTTTAATGTAGCTAAGGTTGCTGAAGGAAAATTCAAGCCAAAGCGTTTTTACAGCATTTCAGGAAAAGTCAGGCACCCGGGGGTTTATTATCTTGATGATAGCCTGACTGTAAATCAGGTTTTAGAGGCGACAAAGAATCTGCCGAAGTTTGATTTTTTTGCGCAGATAGGCGGAGGCGCGAGCGGACTTGTCATCAATCAGACGCAAGCAAATGCTCAAAAAATGATCGGCGCAGGTTCCTTGCAGGTTTTCCCGACAACTATTAAACCAAGAAAAATGCTGATGGACTGGTTTAAATTTTACGCGAAACAGAGTTGCGGCAAATGCACGCCATGCAGGGAAGGTTCTTACCAGTTATGGCAACTTGTAAAGAATCATAAAGAAGTCCATTGGGATAAGATTATGCCAATCGTGGAAGCTATGGGTAAAACCTCGTTCTGCGCGCTGGGGAAATCGATAATTATTCCTGTGAAGAGTTATCTTACTAATGTTTTGAATAAAAAGCTGTAATTATAATTAAACCTACGGGCTACAAATTACAATGAACAAATCCCAATATACAAAAAATATACAAATTACAACTTCAATAAACAAATTGTTATTTGTAATTTGTTATTGTAATTTTTTTGTAAATTGTTCATTGTAATTTGTAATTTTTATGCCAAATAAAATCACAATCAACATCGACGGCAAAAAGATAGAATGCCTCCCGAATGAGACGGTACTTCAGGCTGCTATAAGGCATGATATCGATATCCCGCATTTCTGCTACCACGAGGACTTACCGATCGACGTGCATTGCAGGACATGTTTAGTGGAAGTGAAACCTAACGGAAAAATCACGACGTCCTGCAATCTTAAAGCCGAACCGGGGATGAAGATTCTGACAAATTCGCCTGCTGTTAAAAAGCTTCGCGATGAAAACCTGGAACTTCTGCTTGCTGACCATAAAAAGATGTGCCCGAAATGCCTGAAAGGATATTTTTGCAGGACCCTTCGTTTCATGAAAAAATTTAAAATCTCAGGCGAGAAATACCACCGCGATCCTATTTCAGATCCGATTCATAAAATGGTTATCGCAGCTGAATTCGACCCTCAGCAATGCATTTCCTGCAACAAATGTGTGGAGATGTGCCATCGGATCGGCGTTAATTTTTTAAGGCTGGCTGGTAAAGGTTCACAAACGCATCTCGCTTATAATCCTGATCCAAAAGTCGACTGTGTTTACTGTGGCCAGTGCACAGCTCATTGCCCTGTCGCAGCCGTTAGGGAACAGGACCATATTACTGCTGTTGAAAAATTGTTAAAAAATAAAGGAGATAAAATCCTCATCGCGCAGATGGCGCCGTCAGTACGCGCCAGCATCGGAGAAGAATTTGGACTTAAACCTGGTACAAATATGGAAGGGCAGATGTACACTGCCCTGCGGAAACTTGGCTTTGATCATGTTTTCGACGCGAACATGGGCGCTGACATAACTACTTATGTCGAAGCGATGGAACTGGCTGAGCGGTTAAAAAATGGCGGGCCGTTACCCATGTTCTCTTCCTGTTGTCCGGGATGGGTGAAATATGCCGAATTCTATCATCCGGAAATTCTTCATCACCTCACAAAAGCGCGCTCACCGCATATCCATTCAGGCGGAGCCTATAAGACCTGGTGGGCCAAAAAAGCTGGTGTTAATCCTAAAAAAATCGTTATTGTTTCTCTTATGCCATGCACTTCCAAAAAATATGAGGCAGGTTTTGATAAACTGAAAATCAACGGAATGTATCCTGTGGATTATGTGCTTACAACGCGCGAGGCGGGAAATCTGCTAAAAAAACATAATATAAATCTGCCTAAACTTAAACCAGGCAAAGTCGACTGGCCTGGCACTTATTCCGGAGCAGGCGCGATTTACGGAGCTTCAGGAGGAGTTATGGAATCCGCACTTCGGTCAGCTTATTACTTTGTAACGGGAAAAGAGCTTAAAAATGTGAAATTTGAATCGGTACGCGGCATGAAAGGGATAAAAGAAGCCGAGATAAAAATGGGTAATAAAAAAATCCGCGTAGCTGTTGCTGCGACCGCTAAGAATTCCTCAAAGCTTATCGCGGAAGTGAAAAAACATCCAAAGAAATATACTTATATTGAGATGATGGCCTGCCCAGGCGGATGCATCGGCGGCGGGGGACAGCCTTATCCGAATTCGGAGCGTATCATCTGGGAACGGATTAAAGCTCTTTACAGGATCGATGATAAAATGAAAATACGAAAAGCTCATAAAAACCCCGCTTTAATCGATTTTTTTGAAAATTACGTGGCGAAACTGCCTAAAGGAAAACAGCATGAATTATTGCTGACGCATTATTCAAGGAAAAGAAAATTTGAATAACCTGATATATCCGAATATTAAGCTTTTTTGACCCTTAGCGCGGCACGCCAGCCCTTGCGCGGACGGGAATGGACGGCAGCGGCCTCGTAGACGCCCACGCCATCGTCATGACGGCCACCGAACAAAGCGTGGCCAGTTCGTTTTCGCTCTTCTGGATCCGTTTTAAGCCAGCTCCAGCTTTTTAAGTCATACTTTCCGGTTTTTTGCATAGATTTATAAGAATCCGGACTCTGCATATCAACACCAAATTCGTCGGCTTGTGCCGCAGCCTGATCAGCATCCAGATCTCTGCGGCCGGAAGGAGATTCTGCGGAACGGTCTTCAAAAACAAATTCATCGCCATCTATACCAATCACTTGAGGCTCACCGCCGGTTTCTTCAAGTTTCTGAAGAGCATACAGCTTTTCAGGCGCCGCACGCAGGGATTTTTCAACACCGGCAAAATCAATCGCTTTGCGGAGCTTATTATTTTTAGACAGTTCAAAACGGGATTTGAGCGTGCTGACGAGCCTGTCAGCCTGTTCAGGGGTAAGTTCACGTTTTTCTGCAGCTTTAAGGGTATCTGTCACATCTGAGCGGACATCCTCACCTGCTTCAGTCAGTTCAGCAAGCCTTTGGAGCTGTTCCGGGGATAAATTTGCTTTTTCAGCCTCCAGTACCGAAAGCGCAAGTTCAATTGAATCTTTAGACATAATTATAGGTTAATTGTTACTTTTTAAGTTTAACACATAAATATATAATATGTCAAGCCCTTTGAGCAATATTTGGCTATATTTTGGAATATCAACTTTATAAAGTTGCAGTATTTTGCATAACTTTATAAAGTTTGGTAATATAAACCTGTCCTGTTAATTTAAACATATGAACACTCGTCAAAAATTAGAGATTATTAAAAAAATGCTGGGGCTGACCCAAACCAGACTGGCTGATAAATTCGGCGTATCTTTTACCGCGTTTAACAGCTGGTGGACCGGCA
>Ga0315284_10000850_pt1 | contig 41900 bp, 41 predicted proteins | sample YL17G09_16_MG_FD_203696 | JGI IMG/M metagenome (GOLD analysis project Ga0315284, IMG submission 203696) | Sediment microbial communities from Yellowstone Lake, YNP, Wyoming, USA - YL17G09_16 | ecosystem: Environmental > Aquatic > Freshwater > Lake > Sediment | place: USA: Wyoming | collected...
CCTCTGCATCACTTCCAGCCTGCTCAATTCTTTTGTGCTCATCGTTAGTAGTTTGTCCACTTTCTTGTCCCTTTCTAGGGGACATTTTAACTTTGGTAGAAGGGGACTCTACTACTTTGGGTTAACAATTTTGTCGTTGCCCTTGACAGTTTATTGAGTCCGTGTCCCAAAAGCCCCTGAAAATTAACGGAGACCACCAAATGTGGCGGTCTCCGCTTTCATTTACTATACCAATTGTGGTGACGGGATACCCCTTCGGGGTACTTTACTATGCCGCTCCACTTTTGGGACAGCTCCTATTTAGAATGACGACAAAATGCGCATTCCAGAATTTAGGGTTTGGGAGCGCTTTCCACGCGTTGCAGCGTCATCTGGCCAGAGCCCCCCTTATCATCCGTCCAGTTGGCGACCAGGGTGTCGCCGTTGAAAGATACCGTCTCGGCTGTTATGCAGGACTTTGCTGGGGGGCAGTATTTCCAGGTCAGCACGCCGTTCGAATAGGACGATGAAACGAGCTCGTTCTGGCTATGGGATTGCTCTGCGTCATAGACTGTGACAACCACATACTCGCCATTCTGATCCTCGATGGTCGAGACGTTTAAATCCGGGTCCTTCCAGTACCCTGCCAGGGTAGCCGGGGTTGGGGGGGCCGAACTGCATGCAACCGCCATCAGCAGCACGGGTGCTATAAAAAAAAGGCAAAACTTCTGACGGATATTCATGATCATTCTCCTTTGATCTGAGTTAATATCATGTAGTAATTCCGATATGGGTGTGACTAAAATCAGTCGCCTCCAGCGTCATCAATGCCTATACGGCACACCATTGAATACAAACTGGCTTGAGCAGATTGAAAAACTTGAAATCAACCAATTCTAGTCACACCCAAATGAATCAACTATTCCCCCTTCCGATATATTGGTCTGTGCGTGTCAGCGTCATTTGGCCTGATTCTCCATTTGCATTCGTCCAGGTGACCTCCAAGGTATCGCCGTTGAAAGATACCGTCTGCATTGTTATGCAGTACCTTGCCGGGGGACAGTACGTCCAGGTCAGCACGCCGTTCTCATAAGAAGACGAAACCAGCGCGTTCTGGCTACTGGATGAAACCGTGTAATAGGTCGTGACAGCCACATACTGGCCATTCTGGTACTCGATTTTCGTGACGTTATGGTCGTTGTCCTCCCAGTACCCTGCCATGGTAGCCGGGGTTGGGGGAGCCGAACTGCATGCAACCGCCATCAGCAGAATGGCTCCCAATAATACGAGCCCAAACTTCTTGCGGATGTCCATAGGTTATCTCCTTTTAAAAAATGGTTAATTTTATTGTAAAAGTATAGCATAAAAGTCGGGGCCTATCTGGACGAAGGCTCGCATCTAACCTCGCGAAGCTGCCGATAATGACTTCGCCAGAGTAACTGCCCGGCTGGCGTCTGGTGCATAACCGTCCGCTCCAATCTGCCGGGCATAATTCTCTGTGATTGGCGCCCCGCCGATCATTACTTTTACATGCTCGCGCACCCCGGCCTCTTTCAACGCGTCGAGCGTGGCCTGCATGTTTGGCATGGTTGTGGTCAGGAGTGCAGACAAGGCCAGGATATCCACCCCGCCAGCCTGTACCGCTGCAACGAATTTTTCGGGCGCGACATCCGTGCCCAGATCCAGGATCTCAAAACCGGCCCCTTCCAGCATCATACTCACCAGATTCTTGCCAATGTCGTGCAGGTCGCCTTTGACCGTGCCGATGGCGACCTTCCCCGCCGATTTGACGTTGGCTTCCTTTAGGTGCGGTTTGAGCACAGCCAGGCCTGTCTGCATGGCACGCGCCGAGACGAGCATCTCGGGCACGTAGAACTCACCCGCCTCGAAGAGCCGTCCGACCTCGGACATGGCCGCGATCATCCCCTCGTCCAGGATAGCCTTGGGAGCCAGGCCAGCGTTCAGGGCTTCCCGCACAGACGCTTCTATTTCTTTGTGCTGTCCGTTCAGAATGTTATCGTAGATAGCTTTGAGCAATTTTTCCATCGTGTTCCCTTTCAATCGGCTTGATTATACTTATTGACCGTATCAACGAACGCCTGGATATTTGCCCAGGGCACTTCCGGTTCCAGGACGTGCGTTGGCGCCAAACCCAAACCGCCGCCGTGCCCCACCTCCCGGATCATCCTTTCGCACACCTGCCGGACCTGGCGCGGGCTGCCAAAAGGCATGGTCGTCTGTGTCCCGAGCGTGCCCCAGAGTGACAGTCGCTTGCCGTATTGTTTTTTAATGAATACCGGATCCATGCACTCCGGCTGGATGGGATTCAGGATTTCCACGCCAATTTCGATCAGTTCGGGGATAATCGCCTGCAAGTTCCCGTCGCCGTGATAGAAGATCAAGATATCCGGCTTGACCGCTTTTGCCGCCCGGATGACCTTAGCCAGGCGCAGCTTCAAGAACTCGTCCCAGGTGGCGATTTTCATCATCATCGCCTGTTGGGTGGAGACATCATCCCCCAGGCTGAGCACGTCACAGCCTGTCGCAGCGTAGTGTTTCGCCATCTCGCAGCGGATGGCAGTGATCCGGTCCAGGTGGTAGTTTGCCAGATCTGGATCCGGCAGCAAATCCACCAGGAAGGTTTCCATGCCGCGCAGGTACCAGGCAATTTCGAAGATGGTCCTCTGCATGGCGGCAAAATATTTCTCACGGATAGACACAGGATTTTCGCAGTTCAGGCACTAATCAGCCAGCCGGCTGTTTGCAGCAAAAGCCGCTGATATGCGGCGTGATTCCAGACTTCGGGGAAATGTCCCGGCGCAACGTGGGCGACACGCCCCTTGCCCTCGCGCCGGCTCCAGACCATCGGGTAAGCCACATCCTGGTAAATGGCGGCCATGTGGATCTCCACCGAGGGGCTGTATTTCTGAATATAGAATTCGTCGTGGACCTCAAAAGCCTGGATGTCCGCCGTGATGGGATGATCGCCGGACAACGGGTAAATGTTGAACGTGAACGGCTCCGGGTGGGAGATGAAAACGCCGCCGAGTAAAGTACCGAGCGCCGGACCGGAATCGGCGATACAGGTGGCAGCGTGAGCAGCCAGAAGTCCGCCGCCGTTCCGCACCCAGCGCCTCAGTCCGTGCACCTGCTCGTCGTTCAATTTTTCCGGGCCGCTGTCGTCGTACTCGTCGCGGTGTTTGAACAGGCAGGTGTAACTCAGCACAAGGTCACAGTTCGTTCGATCGAGGCGCGTCAGAACATCCAGATCGTACGTCGCATCGGTACGATAACCTTTGGCCGCGAAGACAGGTTTCATGGCATTGGCAAAGCCATCGAAATCGTGCCACATCCCGCCCAGAAGCATCAGGATGGATTTTTCTTTCGGATTCATCATATTACTCACCAAGGTAATGTTTTCCCAAGGCGATCCATAAAGATTTCATCATCCGGCTGCCATGGTTTCATCAAAAGCTTGAAGATGTCTTCCGCCACCTCGTCTGGATGGATGTCTGCATCCATGCCACCCATGTCGGTTTTCATCCAGCCTGGCTGGATTGCCAGCACCTTGAATCCACGCGGCTTGAGGTAATTCTGCAATATCTTGGATCCCATATTCAAGGCCGACTTGGACATACAATAGGCATACTCGGCGGTCCGTTTACAATCGGTGATGCTGCCGGCCTCGGAGGAGATGTTGACAATCAATTTCTGCCCTCCTTTTTCAAGCAGCGGTAGGAACTGCCGGGTCACGCGTAAGGGTCCAAAGGCGTTCACGTCCATCGTCTTTTGGAAGTGCATGTCGGTAAAGTCCAGTTCCTCCAACGGCTTGACGGGCTTTTGCAGATTGACCGCGGCGTTGTTAATGAGGATATCAAGCGCGGGAGTCTGCTCTGCGACCGTTCGAGCGGCACGTTGGACAGAGGTTAGATCAATAACATCGATTCCGACCGGGGCCAATTTTCCCGGAAATTGTCCGGCCAGCCTCTCCAGGTTTTTCCCGGAAAGGTATATTCCGGCAAAAACGTGGAAGCCTCCGTGTAAAAACCTCTCTGCCAGAGAAAGCCCGAGGCCTCTATCGGCGCCGGTAATAAAAATTGTTTTATCCATTTCTCATTTGTCCTGTCGCTTTGATGCTTATCCGAAAACCTTTCTCATCCGCTCGCAATAATACTGAACGTTTTCCCAATGCGCCTCGATGGGCAGGCGATGGTCGGGGCAGGGGATGTATCCGCCCAGTTCCACCAGCGGGCGCAGGCGTTCGATCTCGGCGTCAATGGCGGCCCGGTCATAGCCGAAGATATGCTTGTTCAGGCCGCCAATGCCGCGCAGCGCCTTGCCATATTTTTCACGCCAGGGCTGGATGCTGGCGTTCCAGGTGCCAACTTCGATCGGGAACATGATGTTCACACCGTTTTCCAGCCAGATTGGAATGAGCGAGTCAATCTTGCCATCACAATCCAGCGAAACAAAGTTGACGCCATGCGATTTCAACAGGTCAGTCATCCGTTTATATTTTGGCCCGAACTTTTTTTCAAAAACCCGTGGGTTGATCAGCGGTCCGCCTTTATAACAGACATCTTCCCAGAAATGAGCAAAATCGAATTGGACGCCGGTCTCCAAGACAGCCTTCGTGCCCTGGTAGGAAAGCTCACAGACAGTCCCGGCGATCTCATCGAAGAGCGGCTCGTCGTCGGCCATGAGATAGCTCATTTCTACCAGTCCCAGCCAATCGCGGATGACACCGATCAGGCCGCCGCAATAAAGTCCGTGGGGATGGGCGCCATCCTGCTTGAGCAGCAGTTCACGACCGCCTGCCTCGAATTTGAGACTGTGACCGTCAACGACGGCCGTGCCGTTTTGAATGCGTCCCATATCGAACTGGAGCCGGGGCTTGTAGATTTCCTCCCACTCCTTCCGGCCTTTGAGCAAATGGTCCACTTCTGTCGGGATCGAGACAATGCCTGTCTTTTCGATGATATAGACCCCGTCTTCATTCATGACCACGCGGCTGCCATCCGGGCGCTGCTCAACGATACGGCGTTCCAGTGGAGGGTCCAGGCGGGTATTCCAGGCAAAGGTATTGCTCCAACAAAAGTCAAAGCCGAGGCGTTTGTTCAGAGCCACGTCTATTGAATTTCCATCAGCATAACCTTTCGCATCCTCGTCGGTTATGTGTCCCTCGGCTGCCCACTTATGGAGTGTTTCCACCCAATAACCGAAATGGATCAGGGGGAGGCGATCGTATGTTTCGTAGTTTAAGATTGCCAATGTCCGCTTGCGATCATTCATATTTTACGGTTTGTCATCATTCGACTGACTGTTATCGTTCCCGTTAGCGTTACCGAAGATGGAAACATAATAACAAAAACCAATGGTCTTGTCAACATAATGGGCAGAGGTCCATTAATCCATGTGGGCCCGTAACGGCCGCAGGACTAATGTCAGGTAGATTACGCTGAAGATGGCAACACCAGCCGGGAGAAACGAAAGGCCATTCAGGCCAGTATAAACAGTCAACAACACCGTCACAGCCTGAAAAAGCAGCAATCCCCAGCGTTTCCACTGCCATATCCCCAGTAGAGAAATATAACTTGCGAAACCAACACCGGCCAGCACCAAAGCCACCTTCCCGGACCCGCTGCCTATCTCTGGATAACTCAACAGCGCAACCACAACCAGGAGCAGACTGTCAAAAAGCGTCAGCAGCAGGAAGCTCGCCAGGTGTCCGCTGCGCTGAATCTGGGCTTTGGGAGGCCGCACCAGCCAGTAAGTCGTGACTAATAATACACCCGGTATGAATAGCACCAGGAATCCCGAGAATTGTCCTGCCCTAGGAGCATCCAAGCCGCAGTCCTGCTGGAACTGCAGCGCCTCTTCCGGTGACCTTTCTGGCAAGGTGGCCGGGTAGCAATACCCAATCCAAATGGCGTAGACAAAAAGCGAGGCAAGAAGCAAGGCGATTCCAACAATCAAAAATATGATGAACCATTTTTTCATCGTAAACTCCTGTTACCCAAAGTTTAATGGGATGCGCAGTTTGAGGTAATTGTACACGAGAACATACATCCCATGATTGTACCGACAGAATGATTGCTGAACTGCGCCAATGGTCTCAATACCACGTTACGCGAGAACGCGAGACCTTTAGAGGAGGCACAGGCCTTGGTCGAACAATGGTCGTAGGACAACAATAGGTTCAGATCGTATCGTGCACTGGGATATTGTCTGCCCGCACCCACGTGGCCCCGGAGGTCCTGTTTATTCTCGATTCACAAAGCTACCGAAGGTCGCATTTCGTTGTACAATAAGGGTTCAGGTTCTGGAGGATTTGCATGGCAGGCAGGCAAAAAAACAACGGCGCGACACTCGATTTTCAAGCGCAACTGTGGGCCGCAGCGGACAAATTGCGCGGACACATGGACGCCTCGGAATACAAGCATGTGGTGCTGGGATTGATCTTCCTGAAGTATATTTCCGATTCATTTGAAGAAGTACACGCGCAATTGCAAACCGAAAAAGACGCCGATCCCGAAGACCGCGACGAGTACCTGGCGCAGAACGTGTTCTGGGTGCCGCGGGAGGCGCGCTGGTCGTTTTTGCGGGGCAAGGCCAAACAGCCGGAGATCGGAAAGTTTCTCGATGACGGCATGAGCGCCATCGAGCGTGACAACCCCGTATTGAAGAACATCCTGCCGAAAGAGTACGCCCGTCCCACGCTGGACAAAATCCGCCTGGGCGAGTTGATTGACTTGATCAGCGGGATTGGCCTGGGCAGCCAGGAGCAGAAATCCAAAGATGTGCTGGGTCGCGTCTATGAATACTTCTTGTCGCAGTTTGCCAGCGCGGAAGGCAAGAAGGGCGGAGAGTTCTACACGCCGCAGTCGGTGGTGCGCGTTTTGGTAGCCATGCTTGCGCCGTACAAGGGACGTATCTTTGACCCGTGCTGCGGCTCGGGCGGCATGTTCGTGCAAAGCGAAAAGTTTGTGGAAGCGCACGGCGGCAGGGTGGACGACATCGCCGTGTATGGACAGGAAAGCAACCCGACCACCTGGAAACTTGCCAAAATGAACCTGGCCATTCGCGGCATTACCAGCGACCTTGGCAAGGAAAACGCCGATTCATTCCACAAGGATTTGCATCCCGACCTGAAAGCGGATTTCATTCTCGCCAACCCGCCCTTCAACATGAGCGATTGGGGCGGGGACCGGTTGCGCGAAGATAAACGCTGGAAGTATGGCGCGCCGCCTGCCGGCAATGCCAACTATGCCTGGGTGCAGCATTTCATCCATCATCTCGCACCCAATGGCACGGCGGGATTCGTGCTGGCGAATGGCAGCATGTCGTCGAACACCTCCGGCGAGGGCGAGATCCGCAAGGCGCCCATCGAGGTCGACTTGGTGGATTGCATGGTGGCTATGCCTGGACAGTTGTTTTTCTCGACGCAGATTCCCGTGTGTTTGTGGTTTATTACCCGAAATAAAGACCCTAAAGGTCTTCCCCATCAGGAACAGACCCTAAAGGTCTCAGAGACCTTTAGGGTCTCGGAGCGAAATCGCAAAGGCGATACTTTGTTCATTGATGCGCGCAAGATGGGCGTGTTGATTGACCGCGTTCATCGCGATTTGACCGAAGAAGATATTGCGAAGATTGTGGATACCTATCATGCGTGGAAATCGGACCTCACCCCCTACCCCTCTCCTGAGAGGAGAGGGGAGTATCAAGATGTGGCGGGTTTTTGCAAATCAGCGACATTGAAGGAGATTCAAGAGCAAGGCTACGTGCTCACGCCTGGACGATATGTAGGCGCGGCGGAACTCGAAGAAGATGACGAACCCTTTGAGCAAAAGATGGCGCGCTTGACGAAGGAATTGGAAGCGCAGTTTGAAGAGAGCGCAAGGTTAGAAACGGCCATTCGCGCTAATTTACAGAAATTGCGAGCATAAGATTATATACCCCAAAATTGAAGTTTACGATTCATTGGAGAGCGCCAAACAGGAATTTGGTGAGAATTTCGGCGTATATGTTTTTCGGTTGACACGCGCTCAAATCGAAGCATTGTTACAAGGGCGCGTGGTGGCTTTCGACATCAGCAATGGCGAATATGCAGGATTTCTGATCTCGGACGAGCATGACCTCCCAGCTATTTAAGCCGGGGGTTTAAATCTCCGGCGGAACAAGCAAAGCCATAAAAGAGGCCATACGCGCAAATTTAAAGCAGTTTGGCGATAAAGAGTGATAAACTTAATTTTGATGGAGATAGATCATGATTCCGGAAATTAATCAACAGCAAGCAAACCTGGCCACACTCTGCCTGCGCTATCGCGTGCGGCAGTTGCAGTTGTTTGGTTCTGCCGCCACAGGCGCATTTGTGCCCGCCACGAGCGATTTGGATTTTATTGCCGAGTTTACCGACACGCAAGCTGCCGATTATACGGATCGCTACCTTGATTTTGCCGAAGCGTTGGAAAAACTATTTAACCGCCGCGTGGATGTATTGACGAAACGCGCCATCCGCAATAAATATTTTCGTGCTGAAGTGGAGCGCACTGTCCAGGTGATCTATAAAGACGCAAACCAAAAAACGGTTGCTTGATGCGTTCACCGCCTGCCAGGCGATTGAGACCTTTGTGGCAGACTACACCTTTGCCGATTACGAACAAAACTTAATGTTGCGCTCGGCAGCGGAGCGTCAGTTTGAAATTATTGGCGAATTGAACAAATTTTAGGGGCGGAGTAAACGCCAAGAGCGCGAAGGTGAGAAGAAGCGATACGCATCAATCTAAAACGATTAGGCTTCTAATGACAAGTAAAAATTCTGTTCCCTTTGAAAAAACATTTTTGATACCACTGCGAAACGGTTTAACTCGCCCTAAAGCTGTTCGCGGGAATGGTATAAAAATGATTAACATGGGCGAACTGTTTGCACATTCTCGAATCAAAAACGTACAAACAGACCGTGTTCCATTTACTAATAATGAACAAAGTTTTTTACTTGAAAAAGGGGATTTATTATTTGCAAGACAATCTTTAGTTCTTGCTGGTGCAGGAAAGTGTTCGATTTTTGTTGACGATAATGAAGCGGTTACTTATGAAGGACATATCATTAGGGCTAGACTCAACAAAGAAATCGCAGACCCTTTCTTTTATTACTATTTTTTCAACTCATCAATTGGACGGCAGACAGTTGAAGGTATTGTTGAACAAGTAGCGGCAGCAGGTATTCGTGGTAGCGATCTTGCGAAACTAAAAATACCCCTTCCTCCTCTCCCCGAACAACGCGCTATTGCAGGAATACTCGGCGCGCTGGATGACAAGATCGAACTCAACCGCCGCATGAACGCCACGCTCGAGTCCATGGCGCGGTCGGTGTTCCGTCAGTGGTTTGTGGAGAATGAGAAAGTTGGGAGTTGGAAAGAAGTGCCTCTGCCAGAAATTATTGAAGTCAATCCTTCTCGTTCTCTGAAAAAAGGGAAAATTGCGCCTTATCTTGATATGGCAAATATGCCAACCCAAGGACATCGCGGAATTGAATGGATTGACAGACCTTTCGGCTCAGGAACAAAATTCATCAATGGCGATACTTTGCTGGCAAGAATCACCCCATGTCTTGAAAATGGAAAGACAGCGTTTGTAGATTTTCTAAAAGATGGTCAAGTAAGTTGGGGTTCAACTGAATATATTGTTTTTCGTCCAAAACCACCTTTGCCGCCTGAATACGGCTACTATCTTGCAAGAAGTGAGGAACTAAGAAGCCATGCAATTCAAAATATGACAGGAACTAGCGGAAGACAAAGAACACCCGCCATCTGTTTTAATAATTACATGGTTGCTGTACCACCAGCAGATTTAGCAAATAAGTTTGGAGAATTTGCTAAATCGGTGATTGCTAAAATTCGAGCCAACGATGAAGAATCCCGCACGCTGGCGAGTCTGCGGGATGGGCTGTTGCCGAGGTTGATGAGGGAGGATGTGAGGGTGTCTGAACTATGATTTATGTGATTGAATGAGGACTATGATTGGAGTTGGGTTGAAATCATAGTTTTCACCTAATCAGCCTAATCATAGTTCAAGACAAGAAGGAAGGAACATTGATCAAAGAACAATACCTTCACTCGGAATTAACAGGCAAATTCATTGGGTGCGCGATGGAAGTCCATCGGGCGCTGGGCAACGGCTTTCAGGAAGTCATTTATCAACGCGCGCTGGAGATCGAAATGTCACAGCAAGGACTTGCATTTAGCCGAGAACACGAAATGGATATTTTCTACAAAGGCTTCAAAATCGGCAACCGTCGCGTGGATTTCTTTGTCGAAGAAAAGGTAATGGTCGAACTCAAGGCTGTCGTTCAACTGGAGGATGTCCACTTGGCGCAGGCCATCAATTATTTGGAAGCCTACGGGCTGGAAGTCGGTCTGCTTCTCAATTTTGGCAATCGCAGTTTACAATTCAAGCGCGTCATGAAGCCGCCGAAAAATCATAGTCCATCAGAAAATCATTCCAATCATAGTTCAAGACAATGACCCACTTCACCGAATCCACCATTGAACAAACTGCGCTGGATTGGCTCAAAGACCTGGGCTACACCATCCTCTTTGGCAATGACATCGCGCCCGATGAGCCCGCCGCCGCCTACCTGCGCCAAGGACAACGCGGCAGGCAGGAACGCGAGAATTATGGCGAGGTGGTTCTGGCGGGACGCTTGAAAGCCGCGCTGGAACGCATCAATCCCAGCGTGCCTGCCGAAGCGTTGGAAGACGCCTTCCGCAAGGTTACGCGTCCCGCTTCGCCCTCGCTGGTCGGCAACAACCGTTCTTTTCACAAAATGCTTTCGGATGGCATCGAAGTCGAATACCGCATGGATGATGGGCGCATCAAGGGCGATAAAGTCTGGCTGATTGATTTTGATAATCTTGATAACAACGACTGGCTGGCGGTCAATCAATTCACGGTGGTAGCCGGAAGGGCAATTCGTGAATCGCCCCAACACACCCGCCGACCGGACGTGGTCATTTTCGTCAACGGTCTGCCGCTGGCAGTGCTCGAACTCAAGAACGCCGCCGATGAGAACGCCACGATCTGGTCGGCTTTCCAGCAACTCCAAACCTATAAAAACGAAATCTCGTCCCTGTTTGTGTACAACGAAGCCCTGGTCATTTCGGATGGCACGCACGCCCGCATCGGCTCGCTGACTGCCGATAAGGAACGCTTCATGCCCTGGAAAACCATCGCGGGCGATACGCTGGCAGGCGGTCACGCCATTGAGTTGGAAGTGCTGCTGCGCGGCGTCTTCGAGAAACGCCGTTTCCTTGATCTCGTGCGGTATTTCATCGTCTTTGAAGATGACACCTCAACGAGCGGCGGCGCAGGTGGTCGCGGCCAACCCGTCAAGAAGATGGCGGGCTACCACCAGTTCCACGCCGTAAACATGGCGATTGAGCAAACAGTGCGTGCTTCGCTGGAAAAAGGCAGCATGATTGCCGAAAGCCGCGGACACTACTTAACGCATCCGCCACGGGACGCCAAACCAGGCGACCATCGCATCGGCGTGGTCTGGCATACGCAAGGTTCCGGAAAAAGCCTGACGATGGCCTTCTATGCGGGACGGATTGTATTGCATCCTGCTATGGAAAACCCCACGATTGTGGTGATTACGGACCGCAACGATTTGGACGATCAACTCTTCGGCACCTTCTCGCGCTGCAAAGATTTATTACACCACACATCTATCCAGGCGGAGAGCCGCGCGGATTTGGCGCAATACTTGCGCACGTCCGCTTCGGGCGGTGTGATTTTCACGACCATTCAAAAGTTTGTTCCCCCCTCTCCCAATTTTGGGACGCGTGCCCGTCAGGGTGGAGGGGCCAGGGGAAGCCCCCAGCATGGGGGTGAGGGCGATACGGGCGCATTATCGGAACGTTCCAACATTGTCGTCATGGCCGATGAAGCCCACCGCAGCCAGTATGATTTTATTGACGGCTACGCCAGCGCCATGCACCAAGCCTTGCCAAATGCCTCTTTCATCGGCTTTACCGCCACGCCCCTTGAACTCAAAGACGCCAACACACGCGCCGTGTTTGGGGATTACATCAGCATCTACGACATCCAGCAGGCTGTGGAGGACGGCGCGACCGTCCCCATCTACTACGAAGGCCGTCTCGCCAAACTGGAATTGAAGGAAGAAGAAAGACCAAGAATTGACCCCGAATTTGAAGAAGTGACCGAAGGCGAGGAAGTCGAAGAGAAGGAAAAACTCAAGACCAAATGGTCTGCCTTTGAAAAAGTGGTTGGATCGGATGAACGCGTCACGCTCATTGCACAGGATTTGTTGAAACATTACGACCAGCGTCTGGAAGTCATCGAGGGCAAGGCCATGATCGTGTGCATGTCCCGGCGCATCTGCGTGGAACTGTACAATGCCTTCATCAAACTGCGCCCCGCATGGCACTCCGACGACGACAAGCAAGGCGTCATCAAAATCGTCATGACGGGCAGCGCCAGCGATCCGCTCGAATGGCAGGGGCATATCCGTAACAAAGAACGCCGCGAGAAACTTGCCAATCGCTTCAAAGATGCAAAAGACCCGTTCAAGGTCGCCATTGTGCGGGATATGTGGCTGACCGGTTTCGACGTCCCTCCGCTGCACACCATGTATATTGACAAGCCCATGCAGGGGCATGGTCTCATGCAAGCCATTGCGCGCGTCAACCGCGTGTATGGCGATAAGCCCGGCGGCCTGATCGTGGATTATCTCGGCCTGGCTTATCACCTGCAACAGGCTTTGGCGGCTTACACCGAAAGCGGCGGCAAAGGCAATACCGCCATAGACCAATCGGAAGCCGTTGCCCTGACTTTGCGTGAGTACGAAATCTGCTGCGACTTATTTCATAGATTCGATTATTCCAAATGGAAAAGCGGCCAAGGCGATGAGCAGCTCACCCTGATGAATTGGGCGCAGGACCATATCCTTGGGCTGGAGAACGGCAAACAACGTTACCTGCAAACCGTGACACGTCTCTCCCAGGCCTTTGCGCTGGCTGTGCCGAACGAGAAAGTATTGGCAATCCGTGATGAGGTAGGTTTCTTCCAGTCTGTGCGCGCCCGCATCATCAAGTCCTCCCCGGAACACGAACTCCAGGCGGAAGATGTCGAGCAGGCCATCCGCCAAATCATCTCGCGCGCGGTTGCTTCTGATGAAGTCATTGATATCTTCAAGGCAGCCGGCTTGAAGAAGCCCGACATTTCCATTCTCTCGGATGAATTTCTGGCCGATATTCAAAACATGCCTCAACGCAACCTGGCGATTGAGTTATTGCGGAAACTCCTCAATGACGAAATCAAGCTGCGTTCCCGCAAGAACCTGGTGCAATCCCGTTCGTTTGCCGAGATGCTGGAACGCACCATCCGCTCCTATCAAAACCGCGCCATCGAAGTGGCCGAAGTCGTTGCCGAGTTGATCGAACTCGCCAAAGAAATGCGTGAGGCCAACAAGCGCGGCGAAGCCTTGAAACTATCAGAAGACGAACTGGCTTTTTACGACGCACTCGAAGTGAACGACAGCGCTGTTCAGGTATTGGGTGATGACACGCTCAAGGGGATTGCGCGTGAACTTGTCCGCAGGGTGCACGAAAACGTCACCATTGACTGGACCGTAAAAGAGAATGTCCGTGCCAAGCTGCGTGTGATGGTGAGAAGAACATTGAGAAAATACGGTTATCCGCCCGATAAACAGGAGAAGGCTACCCAAACGGTCCTGGAGCAGGCCGAATTGATTGCGGCAGATTGGGCTGAGTGAGGAGAAATTCGTGAGCCTGGAAACAGAATTCGAAGATGCCCTGCGCGGGACGGGTGATCTCGTCCCCAAAACTTACTTTGAGGAGAATTAAACAATGTCCGAATTCAAATACGAAATCATCAAAAAGATTGGCGTACTTTCCAAGTCCGACTCTGGCTGGGCCAAGCAGCTCAACCTGATCAGTTGGAACGAGAGAGATCCGAAATATGACATCCGTGAATGGTCCCCGGACGGCGAGAAGATGGGCAAGGGTGTAACCCTGTCTAAGGAGGAATTGGTGGCATTAAAAGAGTTATTGAGTAAAATCGATTTGTAATTGGGTTTTCCCCTACAGGGATGAGAGCGGGAAGAGATTGCGATTGTGGAAAATCGAATGAAACAGGCGGATGCGGCGATTGATGGGCTGGTGTCCCCTGCGGGGACGATAACGGAGGAAGTCCCTGAAATGCAGGCGGACGAGAAGTGCCGCTTGAAAGGAAGCACACAACATGCAACATGAACTTATTTTTCGCATCTCCCGATTAAAATAGTCGGGAAGTCGGGTGCGTTATAATACTGCTTCTTGCATAAATATCTGAACTGAATCGGCTAAAAAGATAGAAAAAAACGACTGTTTGAGTTCAAATATTTACGCAGCACAAAGTAACTTCTACCAATACCCTGCTATCTCCTCCAACAGGAACTATGCCCCTCACCTTCACCCCCCTCCCCAAAATACCCCTCATCCGCCCAGGCGACGACCTGGTAGAGATTCTGCTCAATTCCCTCCAGGCCGCGCACGTCACCCTGGACGACGGCGACATCCTCGTGTTGGCGCAGAAAATTGTCTCGAAAGCCGAGGGGAGACAGGTCAACCTCAAGACCGTCAAACCCTCGAAAGAAGCAATTGAGCTGGCTACGCGCAGCGAAAAGGACGCCCGCCTGGTCGAATTGATCCTGCGTGAGAGCCGCGCGGTGTTGCGCGTCCGCCCAGGGACGATCATCGTGGAACATCGCCTGGGGTTCATCTGTTCCAACGCCGGGGTTGACCACTCCAATGTCCAGGGCGATGAAGGCAATCCCGAAGATTGGGTGCTCCTGCTGCCCGAGAATCCCGACCGCACTGCCCTTGAAATCCGCCGTAAAATAAAAATCTCCACCGGCAATCGCGTCGGCGTGATGATCATCGATTCGCATGGACGCCCCTGGCGTCTGGGCACGATTGGTATGACGATCGGCCTCTCCGGCCTGCCCGGCCTGGTGGACCGGCGCGGCTGGCCGGATTTATTCGGCTACAAGCTCAAAATCACCCTCGTCGCCGCGGCGGACGAATTGGCCGCCGCCGCCTCGCTCGTCATGGGCGAGGCCGCCGAAAGGATACCGGCCGTTCACGTACGCGGATTCCCCTATCCACTGCGCGAAGGGTCTTTGGGAGAACTGCTCCGGCCCAAAACTCAAGATCTGTTCCGCTAGGAAACGACCACGATAGATTACCTGGCAATCCCAAAAGTGTAAACTGAATATGAACGGCATCGCCTCTCTGCTTGATAAACTTTCTACCGCTCGGGTCGAGTCCCTGTGGCAGGAATTAGAAACCAGGTGTGGCCTGGTTGGCGTCAAGATCACGCCTTTTCCACATTTTTCCTGGCAGGTGGCCGAAGGTTATGATCTACCACACTTGGAGAAGACATTGCGAGAAATTGCCCGGCAAACGCGGCCCTTTACCGTCCGCACTGCCGGGCTTGGCCTCTTTACCGGCGAAAACCCCATCGTCTACATTCCCATCGTCAAGGAAGAGTCGCTGATGCGTTTTCATGAAATGCTCTGGAAACGTACAAAAACGATTGCCGTTCGCCCCTCACTTCACTATGCCCCCGACCGGTGGGTTCCGCACATCACGCTGGCTTACAACGATGTTCACCGCGACAACCTGGACTGCGCTCTCCAAGCCCTGGCTTTCCAGTCCTTCGACTGGGAGATCCAGATAGACAACCTCGTTTTCGTCGCCCAGGCAGACAACCAGACCACCGAAACGGTCTACTACCGGTTTGGGAATTGAGATGATGGAACCGACTGCTACCGCCGATTTCTGGGATTATCTCGACCAATTGGTAGCGGCCCACTCCCTGGCCATCGATCGGCCGCGCGGTTCACACCATCCGGGCTTACCGGAAATAGTCTATCCGCTGGATTATGGCTATCTGGAAGGAACTATCTCGGGCGACGGCGGCGGGATTGATGTTTGGCTGGGAACCTCCGGGACCCGTTACCTGTCCGCCGTGATCCTGACCGTTGACTTGCGTAAACGCGATACTGAGATAAAATTCTTACTCGGTTGTAGCGAGCAGGAGACTCAAACTATTCTTGATTTCCATAACGACAACGGCATGCGGGCGATACTCGTCCGTCGACCGGCTGATAAAGGACTTACCAAATGATCACTATCCCCGAATCCCATCGTGATTTGCTCAAAGACGAAAAGCGCGCCTTCGCCTACCTGGCAACGCTGATGCCCAAAGGCCCGCCGCAGGTCACGCCTGTCTGGTTCAACACCGACAGGTCGCATATCCTGGTCAACACTGCCGAAGGTCGCATCAAGGACCGCAACATGCGCGCTCGTCCGCACATTGCCCTGTGCATCGCCGACCCCACCAATCCCTACCGCTATTTGCAAATCCGCGGCAAGGTGGTGGATTTCACCAATGACGGCGCAGACGCGCATATTGATACACTGGCCTACAAATATACGGGCAATCCTGTCTACCAGAACCGCCAGCCCGGGCAGAAACGCATCATCTACAAGATCATGCCCGAAAAGGTTGACGCACACGGATGACAGACGACCTGCACGCATTCCTGCGTTCGCGGCGCTCCATCCGCCGCTTCCGCCCGGACCCGGTGCCGGCTGCCGTTCTCCAGCACGTCCTCGAGACTGCCACCTACGCCCCTTCTGCACACGACAAACAACCCTGGCGTTTCGTCGTTTTGACAAATGCCGAGGCCAAGTCACGCCTGGCAGAAGCCATCACGGACAGGTTCCGCCAGGATATGACTGCCGACCGCGCCCCCGAAGCGGACATTGCTGACCGTGTCGAGCGCTCGCGTCGCCGCATGGACGAAGCGCCAGTCGTGGTCGTCCTCTGCCGGGATGTGAGGCAGGTCAACCCGCAGCCGGACACCGTCCGCCAAAGAGCCGAGGCGACGATGGGCACGCAGTCCGTGGCCCTGGCCGGGTTGCAGCTCCTGCTGGCAGCCCACGCCGAGGGCCTGGGCGGCACGTGGATCTGTTGGCCGCTCTTCGCACCGGAAGAAACCCGCCGCGCCTTGGATCTGCCGTCAGAGTGGGAACCGCATGGGATGATCTTCTTGGGATATCCGGCTGAACAACCTGAAATACCACGAAGGAAAGCAATTGAGGAAGTAGTACGATTCCGATGAAAATCGTTGCCCTCGCAGGCGGGGTCGGCGGCGCGAAACTGGCCGACGGACTCGTCCAACTCCTGTCTCCCCAAGACCTGACCGTCGTCGTCAATACCGGCGACGATTTCGAGCACTTCGGCCTGTATATCTCCCCGGATCTGGACACCGTCTGCTATACATTGGCAGGACTTTTGAATCCTGAAACCGGCTGGGGACGCCGCACGGAAACCTTCCATGCCCTGGAGAACGTCAAAAAACTGGGCGGACCAGACTGGTTCCACCTGGGAGACCAGGACCTGGCGACTCACCTCGAGCGTACCCGTCGCCTGCAGGAGGGCCAAGCGCTCAGCCAGGTCACGCGTGATTTTTGCCAAGCCTGGGGCGTGTGGCATACCGTCCTGCCAATGAGCGACCAACCGGTGCGCACAATCGTGGATACGATGGAGTATGGTGAACTGGCTTTCCAGGAATATTTCGTTCACCAGAAATGCAAGCCCAAAGTCAAAGGATTCCGGTTTGCGGGCGTCGAATCCGCCAAACCCGCGCCGGGAGTCTTGGAAGCCATCGAAAAAGCCGATGCGGTGGTCATTTGCCCGTCCAACCCCTGGGTGAGCATTGACCCAATTTTAGCGGTAGCCGGCATCTGGTCCGGGCTCTCTGCGAAACGCATCGTAGCCGTCTCCCCCATTATTGGAGGGCAAACAGTCAAGGGGCCAGCTGCGAAGATGTACGCCGAACTGGGTATCCAACCTTCTGCTCTGGCAGTCGCAGAACATTATCGAGGCTTGCTGTCAGGCTTTGTCTTGGACAGGGTAGATGCTGAACTTGCGCCAAAGGTGCAAGCGGCCGACATTCAGATATTGGTAACGGACGCCCTCATGAGTACCCAAACGGACCGGCGACGTTTAGCCCAAGATGTGCTAAACTTGATTCAAACGCTATGACCATCTGGGCCATCGTCCCCGTGAAACCGTTGCGGCGCGGTAAATCGCGTCTGGCGGGCATGCTTTCGGAAGAGCAACGCACGCGGCTCAACCGCTACCTGCTCGAACATACCTTAACGACGCTCAATGAAATCCCCGATATTGAGCATACCCTGGTGGTCAGCCGCGATCCAGCCGCGCTGGCCTTGACCCGCAGCATGGGCGGGCGGACAGTCTTGGAGGATGGCGCACCGCAGTTCAATACTGCCATCAAGCGCGCTACCATTGTCGCCAAAGCACAAGGGGCACGCGCGGTGCTCATCCTTCCCGCCGATCTGCCACTGATCAGGCCGTCTGACCTGAAGGCCCTGTTAAGGCGCGGCAAGAAGCCTCCTGTGGTCGTCATCGCACCCGACCGGCGGCTGGACGGCACCAACGGCTTGTTTGTCAATCCCGCCGGGCTGATCGAATATGGTTACGGCCCGGGCTCATTCCAGCGTCACAGCCAACGGGCTGCCGAGGCTGGGGCGAGGCTGGAAGTCGTCAATTCCGACCGGCTGGGTCTTGACCTAGACCTGCCGGAGGACCTCGAACTGGTTGGCGGGCTGGAAGGATTGAAACTGCAATGAATGAATTCGGACACGCCCAAGCGTGCCACTCGCTAATCATGACCCCCGCGCAACTCCAGACTGAACTGCTGCGCTGTGAGTACTGCGAGGAAAACCCGTGCAAGGAGGCTTGTCCCGCCAACTGTTCACCGGCTGATTTCATTATGGCCGCCCGGGTCGGGTACGACTCAGACATCCGCCGCTCGGCCGCCGAGATCATGCACGCCAACCCGCTGGGCGGCATCTGCGGCATGGTCTGTCCGGACACTTTGTGCATGGCAGCCTGCACGCGCAAGAAATTCGATGGGGCGATCAACATCCCGCTCGTCCAAGCAACCATCGTTGAGATGGCCAAGAACCTGGGCGGAATTCCTGAATTCAACAAAACCAAATTGAATGGCAAGACAGTAGCCGTGATAGGCGGCGGGCCGGCCGGACTGGGCGCTGCGGCTGCCCTGGCTCAGATGGGTTATGCAGTGGACATATTCGAAAGTGGCGAGCGTCTCGGCGGGATGGCAAACCTGATCCCGGACCACCGCCTGGACAAGAAGGTGGTTGATTCGGACATCCAATTCATCCTGTCGCTGGGGAACATCACAACCAAAACAGGGACAAAAGTCGAAGATCCAAAAGAATTGCTCAAAAAAGGCTACGACGCCGTATGCGTCGCGACCGGTCTCTGGAAGTCTATTGAACTCGGCATCGAGAACGAAACCCTGGCGATCAAGATGGCGGACCTGCTATCCCATCCACAATCGCACAAGTTTGACGGCCGCGTGGCGGTCATCGGAGGCGGCGCAACGGCTGCCGACTGCGCCATTACGGCGAACCAGCGCGGCGCAAAGCACGTCGAACTCTTTATGCTGGAAAAACTCTCCGAGATGCCGCTGACAGCTAGGGAACGCAAGGAACTCCTGGACTTCGACATTGAAGTCAATGGCCGCATCCGCATCAACAAAATCATCGCAGATGGCAATAAAGTCTCCGGCGTGGAAACAGTTAAGGTTGAACTCCCCGAATGCAAGCCGTTCAGCCCGGCGAATATCCGTGATATCGGCGGAACGGTCAGTGTCCGGGACGGCTTCAGCGCAGTGATCGTAGCAATCGGGATGCGGTCAACGTTGCCGCGCGAGCAGGCCAATGGTCTGTTCTATGCTGGTGACATGCTGACCGGCCCGAAAACGGTCGTGCAGGCTGTCGCTTCCGGTAAGAACGCGGCCCTCGAAATTGACGCATTTCTCAGGCGCGAGAAGAAACCGGTCATCGAGCAAACGACCAAATCCTACTACGCCCTGCCCGGCTACAACCCGGTTCCGGTCTCGTTGGAAACTGACTTTTTTGGACGAAAGATCATCTCGCCATATCTCATCTCCGCCTCGCCGTCCACCGACGGACTGGAGCAGATGACGCTGGCTTACGAAGCTGGCTGGGCGGGAGGTGTGATGAAGACGGCCTTCGACAACGTGCCCATCCACATCCCATCCGAGTACATGTTCACCTTCAATCCGTACACCTACGCTAACTCCGACAACGTCTCCGGGCACCCGCTTGACCGCGTCTGCCGGGAGGTGGAGCAGTTGGTGAAGAAATGGCCCGAGCGTTTGACCATGGCATCGACCGGCGGTCCGGTTTCCGGTCACGACGAGAGCGACGCGGCTGGCTGGCAATCCAACACCAGAAAACTGGAAGCGGCCGGGGCGATGGGCATTGAGTATTCGCTGTCCTGCCCGCAAGGCGGTGACGGGACGGAGGGCGCCATCGTCTCACAGAACGCGACCCTGACGGCAAAGATTATCGACTGGATCATGCAAGTCAGCGACCCGGATATCCCCAAGTTGTTCAAGCTGTCCGCAGCCGTGACCTCGATTGTGCCCATCCTGCGCGCCATCCGCAAGGTGCTGGATAAATACCCGAACAAGAAAGCTGGCATCACGCTGGCGAACTCCTTCCCCACCCTGGCATTCCGCCCGGCGGCTGGCCATCCCTGGGAGGAAGGCGTTGTCGTCGGTATGAGCGGTGAAGGCGTCACACCCATCTCATACCTAACGCTGGCGCAGGCTACCCCGGAGGGCATCGAGATCTCCGGCAATGGTGGCCCGATGAACTACAAGGCCGCCATGGATTTCCTGGCGCTGGGCGTCAAGACTGTCCAGTTCTGCACCATCGTCATGAAGCAGGGCTACGGAATTATCAGCGATCTCGAATCGGGCACTTCCTTCCTGATGCAGGAGCGCGGCATCCGTTCTATGAAAGAACTGATCGGTATTACCCAGCCTCATCCAATCACCGACTTCATGGCGCTGACCCCGGTCAAGAAAATCTCCCAGGCTATCCCCGAACTGTGTGTCGCATGCGGGAACTGTGCCCGCTGTCCATACCTGGCAATCACACTCGACGACCATGGCCTGCCCCATACCGACCCAGCGCGCTGTATCGGCTGCTCCATCTGCGCCAAGAAGTGCTTTACTGACGCCATCAGCATGCGCGTCCGCAGCGCCGAAGAACTTGCTGTTTTGAAAGAACATTAGGAGACGAACCATGACTACTCGCTTTGAGAATGGGATCGTTGTTACACTCGGAGAAAAGAGCCGCGTCCTTTGGAACGCGACGGTCGTCACTGACGGGGAACTGGTTGCTGCGGTAGGCGATTCCGCCGAAATGAAGCTGCGCTTCCCGGACGCCGAACCTGTTGACTGCTCCGGGAAGATCATCCTGCCCGGATTCATCTGCACCCACCATCATTTCTACTCAACCATGGCGCGCGGCATGTCCATCCCCGGCGAACCCGCCGAGAACTTTGTCCAAACCCTCGAGCGTCTCTGGTGGAAAGTGGACCGGGCGCTGGACGAGGAAAGCATCACCTTATCGGCACAAGTGCCGTTGATTGACTGCATCCGCAACGGGACAACCACCGTCATTGATCACCATGCCTCCCCGTCCATGCGGGATGGCTCGCTCGACCTGATCGAGGGCGCCGTCCGGCAGGCGGGCATCCGCGCCTCACTCTGCTACGAGGTTTCCGACCGCAACGTCCCAGGCGGCGGAGTTGCCGAAAACGAACGTTTCATCAGGAAGACCGGAAAAGGAGATGGTCAAATCGCGGCCATGATGGGACTGCACGCCTCGTTCACCCTATCTGACGCGACCTTGGAACAATGTGTCGGCATCGCCAAAGACGCTGGCGTTGGTTGTCACATCCATGTGGCCGAAGACGCCACCGACCGGGAGGATTCGCTCACCAAATATAAAATGCCGACCGTGAACCGGTTGGACAAGTTGGGTCTTACGGGAGAAAAATCCATCTTCGTTCACTGCGTCCACATTGACGAGTCCGAGATGGATGTTCTCGCCGCAACCAAGACGGCCGTTGTCCACAACCCCGAGTCCAACATGAACAACGCCGTCGGCGTTACACCGCTACTGCAACTATTGAAGAAGGGCGTGCTGGTAGGTCTCGGTACCGATGGCATGGGTTCCGACATGCTTGTCCAGATGCGTTGCGCCTACTTGCTGCATCGGCTAGCAAACCACGACCCGCGCGTGGCGTTCATGGAAGCCCCGCAACTGCTCCTGCAGAACAATTCTGAAATCGCCGAGCGCCAGTTCGGACTCAAGCTGGGTGAAATTGCTAAAGGCCGCCCTGCCGATCTGGCCATTATTGACTACCAGCCTCCCACTCCGCTCAGCGATGCCAATTTCCTCGGGCATCTCATCTTCGGCCTGGTGGATGCGACGGTTGACACAACGGTCTGCAAAGGTAAAATCCTGATGAAAGGCAAGAAAATCCTGAGCATTGACGAAGAGTGTATCGCCGCCCATTCACGCGAACTTGCACCGCAAATGTGGAAGCGGCTGCAGGAATTGCACTGATTTGATCCTAAGCGGTCTCCTCGCTGCTGTCTTCAGCGGGAACGAATAGTGGCGACTTTGGCAAGCGAAACGACTGAAGTCGCCTTGCTGGTGAACGGTGCGAAGAAAGCCGGGCGCAACTTCGATGAGCTTGACCGTCCGCAACGGGTGTCTGCTCGGTGGACCATGATCACGACAAAGCCTTCGAGACGACCAAGATGCTGCTCTGCAGGGCCAAGCACCTCGTCCCGGACGAACTCGTCGGCCGCATCACGGCTTCGGGCACGCCGCAGGAGACGCGCGCCAAAGTAAACGAATATCGCAAGCACGGTACTACCTGCCCCATCTTGTACCCGGTGGGCGGTAATGTAAAGTTGCTGGTTGACACGTTTGCCCAGGCTTGACAGTGTGTAAATAAGTAGTATGATTTCGGACTTGTGTCTCCAAATAGGACTAATCCATGACTGAAAAACTGCACGCAAAAAATGGTGGCGCTCCCGTGGACCAACTACGGCAGGAGTACGAGCGACAGACGGCGCTTTTCGACCTCCAGCCGCCTATCGTCCAGCGTTTCCTCGAAGCGCAGGCGCGGCAGATCGCCGAGGCCTATGCTGAACGAATGCGTAACGCTCATTTCGCTCTTCCAGACCGGGTAATTGTGACTGAAAATGTCGGGCCAATACCCATCCCGCAGGCAGCGCGCGAGCAGCGCGTCGGCGGCTTCCGCGACCGACTGGCCAGTCTCGACGTTCATGATACGATGCGTCGCCGCCTGGTCGAACTGGAACAATCCAGCGATAAGGCGGTCGCGGTCAGCGCGGGATTGATTCGCTACGCCGCGGCGACTCACATGGTTCGCAACATGCTGCCATCCGGCCGAAGCGTGACATACGTTGCAGTAGACGAGGACGACATTCCGTCCATCCCGATCAGAGATGAGGTCGAGCCGGAATCGGCCATCATGGCTCCTACAGATGCCATCGCAGAGGAGGGGAAAGCCGAGGCTGGCCGCGGCAATCTCCAGGTCCCGTATGTATCGGCTGCACGGCGCTTTTACCTGCCACAGTGGGTAGCCTTCGACGATAAGGGCAAGATGCTGGTCAATTCAATTGGTGAAGCCGAAGCGCACGTCGCCTCGATGCAGCATTTCTTGAACGTTCTCTTCGCCGCCCGCTCGCTGGCCCCATATATGGTCGCCGACGAGGAATTCGATAAAAAGCGCTACGGCATGCTTGGACAACTGGTCAACCAGGGTCGGGCGCTTGCGTATTACCAGACCAGCGATATGATCCGTGCCATCCAAGAACGAGCGGCCGCCCAGAGCCTGAACCGGGGTCTCAGTCTGCGCCTGCCGTATTTCGATGATCAGGACCTCAAAATCAAGACTCATAATTTCGTGGTCATCCCTGCCGGACGGATCATGTTCATCCCAGCCTTTGTGGTGCGTGCCGCTCTCGAGGAACAAGCCAAGCTTGCCCAGGATACCCGTTTCAGCCATTCCACGCGCAAGCATTTGATTGCCGAATTGAAAATGCTGGAAGATGCTTTCTACCAGCCAGATATGGCTTGATTATTTTTACAGGATTCGTATGTTATTCTCGATTGGTTTGCTGGTTGTCATCTTCGTCATCGCTCTCCGCGCCGCGCCGCGTGAAAAGAAAGAACATGCCATGGTGCATGGCGCAGGTCAGGTTGGTTTTCTGGCGGCGCTGGCACTTTTTGGCGTTGATTATTTCACATCGTACTATTATGCAACCGGGGAAATGATGAGCGCACTACATCCTTATGGGCTGCAAAAATATGCCTGGATTGCCGTCGTCGTCATCGCACTGTCAAACTTCGTGTTCGGCGCATTGTACATGTACTCGTTGGGGGTATTCAACGAGGGCGGCGGTTCGTTCACGGCAGCGATGCGTTATCTGGGACCGTCGCTCAGCCTGGTTGTGGCGGTGGTGTTGATTCAGGATTATGTTTTCACTATCGTTGTCTCGACTCTTTCCGGTGTGGAACAGTTACTTTCGATTTCCAATTCGGTGAATACGTTGTGGGTCTGGCGATTCCTGATTGGCGCCAGTCTGGCAGCAGTGACCTGGTGGCTGACCATCCGCGGGCGCGGCGAGTCAGCACGCGTGGTCTTTACCATGCTGGCTGTCTTCTTGATGCTGACAGTCGCCATGGCAATTGGGCTGTTCATCGCTAAAGCGCACGGCGTCGAAGCAATCGCTTACACCGAGCCACTTCAAAAAGTGAATCTCTGGCAGGCCATGTATCACATGCTGACTGCCTCGATGAAGGGTCTGGTTGCCTTGAGCGGACTGGAAGCCATGTCCAACGGGATTCAATTTGTTATTCACGAGGACATGCCGCTGATAAAGTGGGGGAAGAGGCACCTGTCGCGCTTGAACGGACTGTGGACCTTTTACGGAGGCAGTTCCGGTATTGGCCGGATGGTCCAAACCGCCTTCCTATTCTACGGTGGAATCACCACCGCTTTTCTGGCTTATTTCTCAGTGCATTTCAACGCCTTCAACGGAATAGAGGGTCGCTCACTGATCGGCAACCTGGCATTTATCGGGTTTAACCAATTTGGCAACGGCGGCTGGGTGCTGTATTGGGCATACCAAATTTTAGCCGTTGCGCTATTAGCCTCAGCCTCTATGACAGCCTATCAAGATTTGCAGGCAATGGCCTGGCGCAATGTAGCCATCGGCGAAATTCCGGAAGTCGTCGTTTACCGCAACCCGAAAGGCACCTTCACCCGCCCGGTCACAGCGGCCGCCATCGCGGCCATCATTATCCAATTGCTTGTGCGCGGTGAAACCAGTTTGGCGGTTCCTTACTACGGCGTCGGGGTCTTCATGCCAATTATGGCAATGGGACTGGCAATTCGAAAACACATCCTTGCAACCGCAACGGGCCACAAACGTTTCTGGGGTAGTCTGGGTGCGACCACGGCCGCTACTCTCGCCGGTCTTGTCTTTATTGGGCAGATCGTCGGAAAATGGGGGGAGGGTGGCTGGGTCGTCTTGATTTCCCTCAGTGTTCTCATCTTGATGGCACATGCCATTCTCATCTCACCCATTGGCTACCGGACACCCCAGGATATCCACCGGATCATCCGCGATAAATCGCGCGTCCAGGGACAGATGGGCAACATTGTCGAGTGGCAATCCCTAAGAGTACAGGAATACCGTTATCGCTTACTGGTTGCAGTGGCGCGATTCTGGGAATGGTTCGGCGTCCGCCGCCCATTGCGCTTCGAACCGCCCGCTCCTGCCGGTGATTTCGAAACTGCGATGAACCATAAAGAGACGGAGACTTTCCTGGACCAGTATCTGAAAAGCAAGCCGAAACGGAAACCGCGCCTGGGTGGTGCACCCAAAGAAACCGCCCCCGGCGACGTAGAAGAAAAAGAAGAATGAGACCACGGGAGACGAGCGCCGGAAGATCGTCTCCCGATTTTGTATCCTATGAGTTCTGCCCCGATATATAGTCTGCGCGTCCCAGAAGTTTTCCAAACTTTGGAAACTTCCCAAAACGGCTTGCCCACCGCCGAGGCAGAGTCGCGCCGGTCACTCTATGGGGAGAACGTTCTCTCAGAACAACCTCATCCACCGACATGGATGAAATTTTTGCAGCAGATCCGCCACCCATTCATCCTTTTGATGCTTCTGGCAATCATGATCAGTCTCTGGCAGGGGGATTGGACCCTGGCTCTGGTTATCTTACTCCTGACCATCGCCAACAGTGTTTTTTCCTTCTGGCGTGAATATCGTGCTGAAAAAGCCATTGACAAGCTGCGTCAAATTCTCCCCGCGTATGCCCGAGCAATCCGTGACGGACAAGAGATTCATGTACCGGCCAACCAGATCGTACCGGGTGAGATTCTCGTCCTGGCCGAAGGGGATAACATCCCGGCCGACGCGCGCGTCGTGGAGGAATACGGGCTGCGGGTCAACAACGCGGCATTGACCGGCGAGGCCGTGGCCACACGCAAGACGGCAGATGCATCCGTGTTATCAGGCGTAAGCGAACTGGAACGCCCCAACCTGATTTTTGCGGGTACCTCGGTCGCCTCCGGAACCGGGAAAGCGGTCGTATACGCCACCGGCATGTTGACTCAATTCGGGCGCATTGCCCATCTGACACAGACCGTACACGAAGAGCCTTCCAGGTTCCAGAAAGAACTGGAACACCTGAGTCGTATCCTGACCTGGGTGGCGATGGGAATCGGAGCCGTGGTGTGGGCATTGGCGCAGTACCACCCGGAAATGGGCCGCCACTTCCCCAATCCGCTTCTGCTCGCCCTGGGGACCATCGTCGCGATCACCCCAGAAGGCCTGCCGGCCACATTGACCCTTTCGCTGGCCATGGCGGTCCAACGGTTGGCCGGGCGCGGCGTACTGGCCAAACGGCTGAGCATTGTCGAGACGCTCGGCAACGTCTCGGTCATCTGTACTGACAAGAGCGGCACACTGACTCAGAATCAAATGACCGTACGCGAGGTCTGGGCGGCCGGGCACAGGTTGCAAGTCACGGGGGTTGGCTATGAGCCGAAAGGCGAGTTCCTCCCCTCCCCCGCCGGTAGTCGGTTGGAAGACGACCTGGCTTCCCTATTAGAAGCGGCCTTGTGTTGTAACAACGCCCGTGTCAACCCACCCAGGCCGGAACAGCCTTTCTGGACCAGCCTGGGGGATCAGACCGAGGCGGCGCTCAAAGTGGCAGCTCTGAAACGGGGGCTGAACGAAGAGACGGTACAGAAAGAGCATCCGCGCATCCACGAACTTCCCTTCGACGCCCGCCGTAAACGCATGTCCACTATCCACCGGATGCAAACCGGGGAGGTCGCCTTTGTAAAAGGCGCGCCGCGCGAAATCCTGCAATTATGCACAAAAATCCAGGTGGAAGGTGTTCCCCAGCCCCTGACCGAGGCGCTCCGGACCGAGGTCCTGGCTGCCAACGACGAGTACGCCCGCCGCGCCCTGCGGGTGCTGGCGGTTGCCCGGCGCGACTTGCCGCAGCGCTCCGGGGTTTATACCGCCAAGACAGTTGAGCAGGATCTGACTTTCCTGGGCCTGATGGCCATGATGGACCCGCCGCGTCCTGAAGTGGAAAAAGCCATCCAGACCTGCCGCGAAGCCGGCATCCGCATCGTGATGATCACCGGCGATTACGGCCTGACGGCCGAATCGCTGGCCCGGCGCGTCGGCATGGTCTCCACTCCCACTCCGCTGATCCTGACCGGCGCCGAGCTTGATAAAATGGACGATGCTATGTTGGTACGATTCCTCGACCGCGAAATCATCTTCGCCCGCATGGCCCCCGAACATAAACTGCGCCTGGTCTCCGCTTACCAGGCGCGCGGCGACGTGGTAGCCGTCACCGGCGACGGTGTCAACGATGCCCCGGCCCTGCGCAAAGCCGACGTGGGTGTGGCGATGGGTGTCATCGGTACGGACGTGGCGAAGGAGGCCGCCGACATCATCCTGACCAACGACAATTTCGGTTCGATCGCGGCCGCCATCGAAGAAGGACGTGCGATTTTCGACAACATCCGCAAGTTCATCACTTACATCTTTTCGAGCAATGTCCCGGAAGTGCTGCCCTTCCTGTTGACAGCGGGTATCGGCATCCCACCCGCCCTGACAGTCCGCCAGATCCTGGCCATCGACCTGGGAACCGACATCCTTCCCGCCCTGGCACTCGGGACGGAAAAGCCCGAACCGAACATTATGCAAACCCCGCCACGTCCGCGCTCCACCCCTCTCCTGGATCGCGGCTTGCTGACCCATTCCTTCCTCTGGTTGGGAATGATCGAAGCCGGGTTGTGTTATTTGGGCTTTATCGCTACCTACGTTTTCTCCGGCAATGCCAGTCTACTCAATATTCCCTTTTTCTCCTCAATCCATTGGCCCATCCTGCTAAATATCCCCGCTGATTTACACGCCGTCGCCCAGACGGTCTTCCTGGCTGGTGTGGTCACGGCGCAGGCCGGCAATGCTTTTGCCTGCCGGACCTCCAAAGCCCGCAATACCCACATGGGCTGGGGCAGCAATGTCACTCTGATCTTCGGCACACTGTTATCCCTGTTCATCATTGTCGGACTGATCTATTTGCCTTTCCTGCAAAAGATGTTCGATAACCAAGTATTTCCATCGGTTTTATGGGGCGGCCTTTTCCTCTACGCATTAATTCTGTATACTATAGAATGGTTCCGCAAGAGTTTAGTGCGCTGGATGGAAAAACGTCGGGAGAACCTTTCTTCATATAACAGAAACGAGAGGAGCTAGATTATGAAAGTAATCGTAATGGGATGTGGACGGATCGGCTCGCTGGTCAGCAAGCTCCTGGCAGAGCAAAAGCACGACGTCACCATCATTGACCATGATGCTAATGCTGATGGGCGGCTTGGTCCAAACTTCAAGGGTCGCATCATTAAAGGCCTCGGCTTCGACCACAGCATCCTGATCCAGGCCGGGATCGAGCAGGCCGAGGCATTTGTGGCAGCTAGCCAGTCTGACAATGCCAATATCGTTGCGGCGCGCATCGCCCGCAACATTTTCCATGTGCCGCGCGTGGTGGCGCGTCTCTATGACCCACGCCGGGCGGAAATCTATCAGCGGTTGGGTCTGACTACAGTTTCTTCAACGAATTGGGGGGCAGAACGTATCTTCCAGGAGTTGACGCACGCCGAACTGGACGTGTGGACCATCTTCGGGCGCGGCGAGGTCTCGCTCGTCCACCTGGAAACGCCGCCTCAGCTGATCGGTCGAAACGTGGATCAATTGAATATCCCAGGCGAAGTCATGGTGGTATCCGTGACACGCAACGAACAGGCCTTCATCCCCATCTCCGGAACAGAGTTCCAAGAGGGAGACCTGCTCCACCTCGTCGTGCACTCTTCTGCAATGGAACGATTGGAAGAGTTGTTAGGGATGGAAAGGAGGTAAGCATGTTTGTGATTATTGTCGGTGGTGGAAATACCGGTTCATACCTGGCCAAGTTGCTCCTGGAAGGCGGGCATTCCATAAAAGTCATCGAGGAACGTCCGGAAGTCCTGGAAAAGATGAAAGGGGAGATTCCGCCGGAGTCTATCATCGCCGGTGACGGCAGTTCGCCACAAATCCTGGAAACTGCCGGGGTGCTCAAGGCCAATGTTCTGGCAGCCGTCACCGGGTCCGATGAGACCAACCTGGTGATCACGTCTCTGGGGCGTTTTGAGTTCAACGTACCACGCGTCATCGCCCGTCTCAATAATCCAAAGAACGCCTGGCTGTTCACCCCTGAAATGGGCGTGGACGTGGCGCTCAACCAGGCCGACATCCTGGCGCGCCTGGTAGCCGAGGAAATGTCGCTGGGCGATATGATGACCCTGCTCAAACTGCGCAAGGGCGAATACTCGTTGATCGAAGAGAAAGTCCACCCGCTTTCGCTTGCGGTCAATAAAAACCTGCGCGAGATGCAGTTCCCCGACGAATGCGTCCTCGTAGCCATCATCCGCAAAAACAAGTTGCTCATCCCGCACGGTGACACCGTCCTGCAGCCGGCAGACGAAGTGCTGGCGCTGGTCCATGCCTCTCAATTGGGGCAGTTGGCGGCGATGCTCGGCCCACAAGGCTCTACTGGTAGAGGATCTCAAAACGGATAATTTTCTTACCGCGCGGAGTAAAAATGGCAGCAAAGAAACAGCCCAATTCCCGCATGTGCTTCATCTGCGGGTTGGAAAACCCGGTCGGCCTGAAACTGAAGATTTACGAAGTCGAGTCTGGCATTATCGAGACGACATATACCGCCCCGGAACATTTCCAGAGTTATCCCGGCGTGCTGCACGGCGGCATCGTCGCCACCATCCTGGACGAAATCAGCGGGCGCGCCCACATGGGCGACCCATCCCAGCCGCGTTTCATGTTTACCGCCAAACTGGAAGTAAAGTACCGCAAGAATGTCCCCATTGGCAGGCCGCTGCGTATCATAGGAAAGGCTGGCAGAATCAAAGGACGGATGGCGGAGAGCTGGGCCGGGATTTACGACGAGGCCGGCGCCTTACTGGCCGAAGGTAACACGCTGTTAGTTGACGTTCCCGCAGAGATGCTCAATGACATTGACCATGCGGCATTGGGCTGGAAAGTTTACCCGGATTAACCGCGGCAGCATAGTGCCATTATTTAACTTTGTAGACTTCGCGGCGATGCCGGATGAAGTGCACGATAAGTTGTGTTTTATCGAATGTGTACAAGGCGCGGTAATCTCCAACACGCAATTTATAGACCCCTTTCCATTCCCCGCTGAGTGGTTCTGACGCAATCAGATCGAAGTTTTCGGCCAGCCTGCCTAATTTCTTGTAAATCTGCCGGGCGGTTGATTTATCCAACTTTGCCAGGTCTCCTCTGGCCTCGGCGGTGAACTTCAGCAGGCGCATGGCTTATTCCAGCCCCAGGCTTTTAGCAACCTCTTCGGCAGAATAAAGTGTGCCTCCTTCCCGCACTGCCTTGACCGAGCGGTCCAGAGCGGCTTTCATACCCTGGCGGAGCGCCAAACCTTTATCGGGGTCAGCCAGGAATTCGGCCAGTGTTTGTTCGATAGTTTCGCGTACCAGTGCCTTCAGTTCGTCCACGGTTAAATCAGAGACATGTGTACTTAACATTCAGCCTCACTTTCGTGTGGATTATAGCATAGGGAAAACTGGAAAGTTTCCCCGGATTAACCGTTGCGCCTGATAAAACCAGGCATCCGACCAGGATCATGCTGGCCGGATGCCTTCATGTTCACTCTGCTTGGTCATTGTCGTGATAGCAAAAAATTCAAGAAGTAAATTTGAACGTGGGGATAAGGTTGACAATATTTTTCAAACCATAATTAATAACTAGAGCCGGTCAGCAAGATATATTTTGAAAGCTCTGGAGGAAGAGAATCAAGAGGAGAAGTACCAATAGGAAATTTATTCCCAGGTAATACTTCTACCGGAGTTAGAGATAAAAGATCTAAAATAGTTTTTTGGTCTCCTACGCCAAAAAAGAGATATTAATTTTCCTCTTTCTTGTAATTAAGCAACATCAGGGTTAGGAGAATTTCTACGGTGAACTTTATCTGGATTCCATAAAAGGGGGTTACCGCTATTATCAGTTTCAGGAGGGGCTAAAATCACTGCAAAAAAATCACCTCCCCTATCACCTATATCAAACAAACACCATTTTAATGATTGTGTTCCATCGTTTAATATGGTATTTGCCATCGTTTCATAAACATTTTTATCCCAACCATAAAAGAGATTTATAGTTTGGTTATCACCGGTTTTGAGAGTGCGGCCAACTACGTAAACATATTTATTGTCACCGATGTTAATTTTATAAAAACCAGTCAAGGCAAAAGGCTTATTTTCCGGTTTAAAATAAGATTTAGCGATTAAATCTGGCCATCTTTTTTGAGCAGTACCAAAATCTCCGCTTGGAAGATAGCTTAGATAGACAAAGTTTGAGCCACCATCGGCGCCATAATTAGCCCAGTATTGAGGGGCAATGGCATCAGGGCTTATGGTCGGGTTTTCTGAGTATTTTAAGGCGGAAACGATATTAGCTCGGCCGTCTTCAATAAAAGCTTGGTCGACTTCAGTATATTCTGCCAGTTTGGTGTAGTCCATCTGGACTTCAGGCATCTTGAACCAGCCGTAATCGGGATTTAAGGCATAGAGATTGCCGCCGGCATCCTGGGCAGTCAGGATATCGGGATTTAAGCCATCGGTAGTCGTTGTCATCTTGACAGTTTCTTGATTAAGAACAATATTTTCCTGACTTTGCGTGTCATAAAGGTCAATGACCGGTTGGCCGTCTGATGAGATGGTGAAATATTTATGATCGCTGTCCTGGCTTTCAATAGCAGTCTCCCAAGCCGGTTCAGGGGTTGATGTTAATGTCGGGTTTTCGGTGGGGGTTTGGGTCGGCAGCTGGAGAGTAAGGGTCGCTGTCAAAGTCGGCGCGACGGTTTGAACAGGGGCAGCGCAGCCGCACAGGAGAGCAAGCAACGGGACGAGAAGAGAAAGGCGGGGCATGGGTTCCTCCTGCGGGAATTATTAGCCGCTTTTGTGAGACTTCCGAAGTTTTGAACATCGTTCCCGAAGGGGAAACTTCGGAAGTCTACATAATTACTCCCCCTCTGCCAAAATCTCCGCCAGCGCTCGGAGGGCCAGCGTATACGAGCGCCAACCGAAACCGGTAATTTTTCCTTTGCAAACTGGCGAGATCAGCGATTTGTGCCGGAATTCCTCGCGCGCGTACACGTTTGAAAGATGCACCTCTACAACCGGGATACCAATCGCAGCAACGGCATCCCGTAACGCCACCGAGGTGTGCGTATACCCGCCAGGGTTGAACACTACACCCTGCGCCCACGAGCGCGCTTCATGCAACGCGTCTATCAAGGCACCTTCGTGGTTGGACTGCGCACAGCACACTTCGACGCCAAGCTCCTTCCCCAACATCGCCAATCGAGCGTTGATATCTTCCAACGACATGCTGCCATAAATCTCCGGCTCGCGCGTGCCAAGCAGATTCAGGTTGGGTCCATGTAAAACAAGGATTGCTGTCATGTTACGCCTCCGCAATCTAATGTAGGGCGGGTATTCTACCCGCCATATCTTGCGGCAGGTTGAAAACCTGCCCTACTCTCCGCAAAGACCAGATTTAGATCTTCAACCTCCACGCCCGTGCGGACCTCACCGATCGCCACCGGCAAGGCAAAGCGGACGATACCCAAAGCCTTCTTCTTGTCAACCCGCATGGCCTTTAGAACATCCTCACGGGGCAGATCGGGGGGAATTTCCACAGGGAGGTTTAATCCCCGAAGTGTTTCTGCAATCTGGTCAGATAAACCGTCACCCGCCAACCCCAACCGCTTCGCCAGCCGCGCCTCGGCCACCATCCCAATGGCAATCGCTTCGCCGTGCCGCAGGCGAAAACCGCTGACAAGTTCCAGCGCGTGTCCAACCGTATGCCCAAGGTTCAAAGCGGCGCGGATGCCGCGCTCGAACGGGTCAGTTTCGACGACTCGAATCTTCACGGCCATTGCATGCTGGACAAGATTCGCCAGGTCATTTTTCACCGCCTCGTAACCAGCAGCGCACAGCGCAAACAGTGCCGGGTCGGAAATAATCCCATATTTCACCACCTCCGCCATCCCGGAACGGAACTCGACCTCCGGCAACGTCTGCAAAACATCGGGGTCCGCCAGCACCAGGCGTGGAGAGTGGAACGCCCCGACAAGATTCTTCCCTTCGGGTAGATCGAATCCGGTCTTGCCGCCCAGCGATGAATCGGCCATTGCCAGCAGGGAAGTGGGAACGCCCACCCAGGCTACCCCGCGCATGAACGCGGAGGCGGCGAAACCGGCCAAGTCGCCAGTTACGCCGCCGCCCAAAGCCACGACTGTGCTCTTCCGGTCCAGGCCGGCTTCAAGAAACCCATGCCACAGACTCACTACCGTCTCAAAAGTCTTATTATGTTCCCCGGCCGGGATGGTAAGCAAGTGTGCTTCATAGCCCGCTTTGCGCACAGACTTCAAAACCTGCTCTCCATACAACGGCGCGACGTTTGAATCGGAGACCAACGCCACAGGCCTGCCCAGGCTGCGTTCCTTGAGCATCTCGCCCAACCCGTCCAGCCCGCCCGACTGGACAACGACATCGTAGCCCGCGCTCATCCCGCGCACGCGAAAGGCGCCCAGTTTTTTCTGGATTTCACATGTGACCGTCTCAGGCAAGCTTGATATATTGGCTACGCGCAAGCTAAAGGATTCGTAGTGCGCTTGCCTGCGCGCCATCAGCGAGGCAAGCTTTTCTTCCATGTTGCCCGCCAGCAACGGGCGCTGACCCGCTTCGGACTTTAGCCTTTCCAGCAAAGTCGGCAAGTCTGCCTCAAGCAATACCACCTCCCCGGCAGTTTCGGCGCAGGCACGGTTCGAATCACACAACAACGCCCCACCACCCAGAGCGATAACACTCGCGGCACCGGAAGCTGCCTTTTCGAGCGCGGTAGTTTCCAGGTCACGAAAGATCGGTTCACCCTGCTCGCTCATGATCTGTGGGATTGTCTGTCCAGCCAAACGTTCGATTTCCACGTCCAAATCCAAAAATGGAATCTCCAGGCGGTCGGCAAGGATTTTTCCAACCGCTGATTTCCCAGAGCCGGGCGGTCCATAGATAAAAATGTGCTTCATATCATTCCCACCACACGTGTTCGAGGTTGTCCATGCTCAAATCTTTTAGCCGGGCCTTACGCAATGACTCGAACCTCGGCAGCATTTCTTCCAGTGAATCCCCGCCGAGTTTCTCGATCATCGCCTCAGTCAGTACAAAAGCGACCATCGCCTCGAGGATCGGCACTGCCCGCGGCACGGGACAGAAGTCGGAGCGCTCATACTTCGTAGGAGCTTCCTCCCCGGTCGCCAAGTCTACCGTCCTTTGCGGCGTCAACGTGGTAGCAATCGGTTTCATGGCGGCGCGGACGACAATCGGCAGGCCGTTGCTGATCCCGCCTTCGATCCCGCCGGCGCGATTGGTCGGGCGGAATAATTCCCCCACTCCTTCCCCTCTCCCACTCGTAGAAGAGGGGTTAGGGGTGAGAGTAATTGCATCCTGCGCCTGCGTCCCTGGCAGATGGGCATTTTCGAACGCATTGCCAATCTCCACGCCTTTAATTGCCTGCACACTCAAGACTGCCGCGCCGAGACGAGATTCCAGCCGCCGGTCCCACTGAGCGTACGAGCCGAGTCCGGGTGGCACATCAAGCGCCACGATCTCCAGCACGCCGCCGAGTGTATCTTTATCATGGATAATCTGCTCGATGCGGGCGAGCATCCTTTCGGCAACCGAGACGTCCGGGCAGCGCACGTCGCTTTCCTCGGCTTTCACAAAACGTTCCTGGTACGGCATCTCCCCAAAGTCGGCAGTCACCTCGCCGATCGCCCGCACGTACCCACCCACCCTCACGCCGAATTGGGCCAGGAAAAGTTTACATACTGCCCCCATCGCTACACGCATGGTCGTCTCGCGCGCCGAGGCGCGTTCCAGTGCCGGACGGAGGTCGCGGTACCCATATTTCACCGCCCCGGTCAGGTCGGCGTGGCCGGGACGCGGGGCAGTCATCGGTTCCACCGCTTTACCCTTCCACTTGGCGTGGTCGGCGTTCTCCACCTGCAACGCAATCGGCCCGCCGGTTGTCTGCCCGGCCATCACGCCGCTCAGAATACGCACCGTATCCCGCTCGATCTTCATACGCGCTCCCCCGCCGTAGCCTTGCTGACGGCGCGCCAGTTCCCGGTCAATGAACTCCGGCGAAAGAAGCAACCCGGCCGGAATACCTTCCAGAATAGCCACGAGCGCATGCCCGTGAGATTCACCGGCAGTCAAAAATCGCAACATTATGCCTCCACAGCCCCAAACATGACTTCACGCGGCGCTTCCCGCTCCGTCCAGCAGGCGAACGAAAGCGCCGCCTGTTCCACCAACATTCCAATGCCCGACGCAGCACACAATCCGGCCGCGCGTGCCCGCCGGAGCAGGAGCGTCTCACGAGGATTATAGACCAGATCATAAATCGTCGCCACGCGCGGGAACGATAAATCTTCGGGCCAGGGACAATCGTCCACCTTCGGGGACATGCCGAGCGGCGTCGCGTTGACGATAAGCCGGATTCCGGCAACAAGTGGACTCAACGTGTCCGCCTCCATCAGCACGGAGCGCAGGGACTCGTCACCTGCTACGGGACACATGGACTCGATCAAGGCCCCAGCCTGCTCCACATCCGTCCGGCGCACGGCCAGAGTCACCTTCCAGCCATCTGCCAGCAGTGCGTAAACGACCGCCCGCGCTGCCCCGCCCGCGCCCATCACCAGTGCATTTTTCTCCACAAACGTTTGCGGGTAAGACCTATACAAATCAGAGAGAAAACCCGGGGCGTCGGTGTTGTGTCCGATGAGTTTTCCGTCTTTTGCGTAAATTGTATTGACCGCGCCAATCGCCTGCGCGGTCGGCGTAAGCTCATCCATCATCGGGATGATCGTCTGCTTGTGTGGAATGGTGATATTCAGCCCAAGCAACTCACCGCTGCGGACGCGCCTTGACAATCCGACGAGACTATCCCGATCATCGGGTGGGACCGGGTACAACTTATATTCGCCGTCCAGCCCCAGCGCCTTGAACGCGGCTGTATGGAGTCTGGGCGACAGACTATGAGAGAGTGGAAAACCAATCAGGCCGAGACGAATCATCGTAACGCCTCCAACACGTTAAAATAATCGGGAAAAGTCTTGGAAACACAGGCGGGGTTTTCGATGCTCACGCCAGGCGCGCGCAAACCGATCAGGGCAAATGCCATTGCCATGCGATGATCATTGTAAGTATGGACACACGCCGGACGAATAGACGCACACGGCTGGATGGCCAGCCCGTCGGGATGTTCCTGCACATCCACGCCCAAGCGGGCCAGTTCGGCACATACCGCGCCGATGCGATCGGTCTCTTTGGCGCGGATGAAGCCGATCCCTCGCAGGCGTGTGGGAGACGAGGCAAAGGGCGCAATCGCCGCCAGGGTCTGGGCCGTATCAGAGATGTCGCGCATGTCCACGTCTACGCCGCGCAAGGATGTGGGACCCGTCACCTCGATATAATCCGTGCCTGCGTTGACCGTACAACCCATCTGCTGGAGGATATCCAAGAAGGCAATATCGCCCTGTTTCGAATGGCGAGAGATGTTTTCCACACGCACTTTCCCGCCTAGGATAGCGGGGGTGGCAAAGAAATAGGATGCAGCCGATGCGTCGGATTCAATGGGGTATGTCGCTCTTGGCTGGTAACGGGCAGAGGGAATGACAAAACCCTCGTAGCCATGACGGGTTACCTCCACGCCAAAGTCAGTCATGACGGCCAGGGTCATATCCACATAGGGCTTTGAGTTCAGACCGCCTTCGACGACCAGTTCGACCGGAGTTTGGGCATAAGGCGAAACCATCAGCAAGCCGCTCAGGAACTGGCTGCTGACGCTACCGGCGACGGTCGCGCTTCCGCCGGGGAGGCCGGAGGCGAGAATCTGGATGGGAGGGCAAATCAATTGATGATTAACGATTGACGATTGACGATTGACAATAGTTGCGCCCAATTGTTCCAGTGTAGCCACGAGGTCGCCGATGGGACGCTCACGCATACGCGCATCGCCATCCAGAACAAATTCGCCATGACCAAGGGTCAGTAAGGCGGTCAGGAAGCGCGCCGCAGTCCCGGCATTACCAATGAAGAGTTCCGCTTTTTGCATCGGGATGCGCCCACCCAATCCGGTGACCGTCATTTCGGCGCGGTCGGGGTCGAGACGAACATCAAAGCCCAGTTCCTGGAGCGCTCCGGCGAAGTAGCGCGAGTCATCCGAAAAGAGGGCATTGGTCAGAGTGGTAGTCCCTTCGGCCAGGGAGGCAACCAGCAGGGCGCGGTTCGTCAGACTCTTGGAACCGGGGACGCGCACAGTGGCATGGAGAGCATGAGAAATGGGGGCAATCTCAATTGCAGATTGTTGATCGCGGATGGCTGATTTTTCCATTTGGCGAGCCACCTATTTAAAAAGTCGTGCACGTTGCTGTTGAGCCGGAGACAGAGCAGCGCGTAGCGCTTCCTCGCCTCCGGATTCCACCAAGGTGGTGAGAGCATCTAATTCAGCGCGGTAATCCTTTAGAGCGTCGAGAATGGCTTCCCGGTTGGTGAGCAGGATGTCTATCATTATCGTGAGATCGCTGGCTGCCAAACGGGACGTGTCACGGAATCCAGAGGCCGCCGCCGTCCAGAGTTGGTCGTCGCCTTTCGAGAGCGCTGTCCGCATCAGGGCGGAGGCGATCACGTAGGGCAGGTGGCTGGTTGTAGCAACCAGGGCGTCCTGCCGCTCGGGTGATAGCACGAGAGGCACGCCTCCGATGACGCCAATCATCTCCCGCACCAGTGCCAATGCTCGCGGTGAAGTGCGCTCCAGGAGAGTAAGGACGAATGTCTTATCCCGATAGAGGCCGGGTTCAGCGTACCTGATCCCAGCTATTTCCTTCCCACACATCGGATGCCCGCCAATGGGATCAAACCGAGACGGCAGGGCTTGCATGGCATGGACGATTTTGGTTTTGGTCGAGCCGAGGTCCACGACGACCGTCGGCCTTTTGGAGCGGATCGCAGACGGTAAATCGCAGATTTTCTGGAGCTGCTTGATGATTGTCCGCACCGGCGCGGCGAGAACCAGAAGATCACAGTCAAGCGCCGAGTCGAAATCAGTGATGCGGTCAACGATGCGATGCTCGATGGCATAATCCAGCGTCTCGGGGCTGCGGCTGACTCCGACGATCCCGGCGCAGTGGCCACGCAAATCCATCGCCAGCGAGGCGCCCATCAGCCCCAAGCCGACAATGGCAACCTGCGCAGTAGAAAGGCCAAAGCCATCCTCGTCCATTTTACACCTGCGCCATCTTCTGGACAGGAGCCAGCTTGCGACCGACCGCCTGGGCAACCGCATCAACTTGTTTCACCAGCCTGGCGAACTGTTCAGGCGTCAGGGATTGGGCACCGTCAGAGAGGGCATGAGCAGGGTCAGAGTGGACTTCGACGATGAGGCCATCCGCCCCGGCAGCAACCGCGGCTTTGGCAACAGATGCGACGTAAGCAGCTTGGCCCGTGGAGTGCGAGGGGTCGAGGATGACCGGCAAGTGGGTCAGCGACTTGAGAACGGGGACGGCATTGATGTCGGTGGTGTTTCGGGTGGCGGTCTCGAAAGTGCGGATACCGCGTTCGCACAGCATGACGCGCGGATTGCCGCCGGAAAGGATATATTCAGAGGCCATGAGCAGTTCCTCGATAGTGGCGGAAATGCCACGCTTGAGCAGGACAGGCTTGCGCACCTCGCCGACCGCCCGCAAGAGTGAGAAATTCTGCATATTGCGCGCGCCGATCTGGAGTACATCCACATATTTAACCATGACCTCGATCTGCGCAATGGACATGACCTCCGCCACTACGGGCATGCCGGTCAATTCACGCGCCTCAGCGAGGTATTCGAGACCTTCTTCACCCAGACCCTGGAATACATAAGGAGACGTGCGCGGCTTAAAGACGCCTCCGCGCAAGGCATTGGCCCCGGCTTCACGGACCGCCTGGGCGGTTTCGAGCAATTGCGCACGCGTCTCCACCGAGCACGGGCCGGCGATCAAAGCAATCTCTTCCCCGCCGACGGAAAATCCATCCAGGGGGAAAACCGAGTCTTGTGGGTGGAACTGGCGTGAGGCAAGTTTGTAAGGTTGGGAAATGCGGACAACGCTGGCAACGCCAGGAATAACTTCGAAGACCTCTTTGTTGACAGCATGGCTTTCACCCACCGCGCCGATGACAGTCTGCTCAACGCCTACAATCACATGCGTGGAAAGGCCCTGACCTTCGATGGCGGCAATGACATCTTGGACTTGCTCTTTACTGGCTCCGGGTTGCATGGTAATTATCATAAGATCAGTCCTCCTTTGGTTTCTCTAACAAGTTAGATTTTTGCGGTTTATTGACCGGGGCAAGTTTGCGACCCATAACCTCGGCAATCTGACCGACCTGTTTGACCAACTCGGCGAACTTCTCCGGCTTGAGGGATTGACGGCCGTCAGAGAGAGCATGGGCAGGGTCGGGATGGACCTCGACAATGAGACCATCGGCTCCGGCCGCGATCGCAGCCCGGGCGATCGCGGTGACGTAGTCCGCATGACCGGTCGAATGGGACGGATCCAGGATAACAGGCAAATGGGTCATGGATTTCAAAACTGGTATGGCATTGATGTCGGTCGTATTCCGGGTGGCAGTTTCAAAGGTCCGGATGCCGCGCTCACAGAGCATGACGCGCTGGTTCCCACCGGAAAGGATATATTCAGAGGCCATCAACAACTCTTCGATGGTAGCCGACATGCCGCGCTTGAGCAGTACGGGCATTTGGGTTTGCCCCACAGTGCTCAACAAAGCGAAATTTTGCATATTACGCGCACCGATCTGTAAAATGTCAACATATTTTTCCATCACTTCCACTTGAGTGAGTGACGTGATCTCAACCACCACCGGCATGCCGGTCAACTGGCGAGCCTCAGCGAGGAGTTCGAGACCTTCTTCACCCAACCCCTGGAAAGTGTAAGGTGACGTGCGTGGCTTGAAAGCTCCCCCGCGCAGGGCATGCGCACCGGCTTCGCGGACTGCTTGAGCGGTTTCCAACATTTGTACACGAGATTCGACCGAACAAGGACCAGCGATAACCACAATGTCATTCCCGCCTATCGTAAAACCGTCGAGAGGAAAGACAGAATTCTTTGGATGGAATTGCCTCGAAGCAAGTTTGAAGGGTTGGGAAATCCGGACGACGCTTTCCACACCCTCGAGAAAATCAAATATTTCGATCGGGACGGCGTGTGTATCGCCAACTGCACCAATGACCGTATGATCCTCCCCAACCGATACATGAGGCGTCAAGCCATTCGCTTTGATATGCTCAATCACATGCTCAACTTCGGCCTGGGTTGAACCGGGTTTCATGATAATCATCATCGTCTCTTCTCCTTTGGTTCTGCGATGATTGCGCGACGAAGTATTCTGGAAGGATAAATCGTTACGACACTCATTTACGATAGGTCAGGACGAAGTTTGGCAGCCTCATGCAGATAAATATGACGAATGGCACTTTGTGCGCAGTCGGTATTCCAGTGGATCAGCACGCGGATGCAACAAGGCAGTCCACCGGGAACAGGAATTTCACATGCACACATCATCGGAACATGATCCCAGCCCATCTGACGAGCAGCCAGCGCCGGGTGGACGGAAACGAGGTCGTCAGTTGTTGTGAAGAAGGCACTGGCAATGTCTTCCGTCCGCAAAGCTGGATTGGCGCGCGAAATGGCTTCCAACAATTCCTGCGTAGCAGCCAAGATTCTGTCGGGTTGATCTGTGTCAACGGTGGTCGCACCACGAATACCTCGGTTGGTCATCATCCTCCAAAAAACAAGGAGCGAGACCGTCGGTCTCGCTCCTTGAATGTGCAGGTAGGTCTAGTTTTCTGCCCGCTTAAGCGTCACCAACGGCGTCCAGGGTTCGGGAGCCGTAATAAAAGTAATACGCAAAAAAGCGGGTTGTATAGACGTTCATAATTAGTTGAGCATTCTACTCGACGAGTTGCGGATTGTCAATGCCTCGCGTTAGATCATCTAAAATGTTACCGAAGGGATACAGTTCGCTCAAATGATAATGTTACTATGGAACGATGCCCAATGAAGAGAAAATGACCCTGAATGAACGTCGCAAGTATCTGAGAATGCAAC
>Ga0315284_10000851_pt1 | contig 41891 bp, 44 predicted proteins | sample YL17G09_16_MG_FD_203696 | JGI IMG/M metagenome (GOLD analysis project Ga0315284, IMG submission 203696) | Sediment microbial communities from Yellowstone Lake, YNP, Wyoming, USA - YL17G09_16 | ecosystem: Environmental > Aquatic > Freshwater > Lake > Sediment | place: USA: Wyoming | collected...
TCATACGGAATGTTAGGATTTCCACTACCAATATTTCCAATTCCAGTTCCAGAAAGAGCTGATTGTAATTGAGCGTTGTTGTTTGCTAAAGCAGGATTAACCGGAACATTTGGTCCACCAAAGTTGGGTTCATTGTATGGGTCGTTGGGTCCATTCCAATAACCTGTGAAGTTGGATGGAGTCCAAGCATCCTCCGCACCAGCATCTTCAAATAATCCTCTGGCATCAATATAATTTCCAGCAGTAACTTCATTAGGTCCGCCAAAAGCATGAATAGCATTTGGAAGAGCATCAATTGCATCTGTATAGTTAAAGGATTGAGCTCCCAAAACTTTAAACAATAAAGAATCGCATAAGAGAGAAGAACAGTAATCCACATTTTGATCGGGTTGGACAACCCAAATTAATTCCTTGACAGGATGGTTGAAATTCAACTTAATCTTGTTAGAAGAAGATCCAACACTCTCATCACCTGTGAACTGCAACTGAGAAATCAAATATTCATGAGGGTTTTGGGCAAATCTTCTTCTCTCATCAGTATCCAAAAAGACATAGTCAACATAGAGAGAAGCAGCAACCATAGACTGGTTATAAGCAATTGTAGCAGCAACACTTGATCCAATATTCAATTGTGTGTTAGGATTAGCTCCATTTGAGTTGCACGATAAAGAAGTGACAGCCCAAAGACACTCGTCAATAGGTCTAATATCCAAGTTAATCTTAACTTCATGATATTGAAGAGCAATTAAAGGTAATGCTAAACCAGGATTGCTATTAAACCAAAACTGTAAAGGAATGTAAAGTGTTGTTTCAGGAAGGGCATTACGAGGAGCACAGACTTGGCGAGGAGCTAAAGAGTCACAAGGTCCATCAACATCCGCAAAAGATGGATCAGTAATAAATGTTAATTGAGTTGTATTACCAACCATCTTAAAATATGCTCTTTGCTGTTCAGTTGTCATCGTAAGCTGGTTCCAGATATGCATCCAATCACCATATTGGCGATCTATTCTTTGACCACCAATCTCAACTTCAACCTGTGCAATAAGCTGCTCTCCGGGGAAATCCAACCATCTAGCATAGACGGAATTTTGTCCAACAGCAATAGAAGTAGAATTGCCCATATATTGATTAATTTCAGGAAGAGTAACCTGAAGATAAGTTCTGTAAGCTAAATCACCATTTCTGCTAATTGTGCAGGTAACACGGCGTCCAAAATCAGCTTGCCCATTAAATGTTTGTTCAATAGACTCAATTGCAAAGTTTGTATAACGACGATAAGTAACTTTCCAAAAAGTTATTTGAGGATTACCAGTAAGATAAACATCTTGTGCGCCATAGGCAACCAATTGCATTAAACCACCACCCATAGTTTATATTATTGCTAAAGAAAATAATTCTGATTTTTAATTTTTTAATTTATTATTATTATACAAAAATTATACTTTATAATAATTTACATTTATAATCAATAACAACCTATATTAAGATAATTTAACATCAAAATTATTATTCATAAAAGATGTTAAATATTCTTCTTTAAATACTTCTTTTATATTATTATGAGGTTTACTAAATATATAAGAGTTATTTTCTTTTTTTACACACCACCCATCATTAATAGCATTATTTATAAATAACATTTTTTGAAATTGAATATTCTTTATTGTTATTTTTTTTTCTAAATAAACATTAATATCCATTAATATTTAGATTAGTAAATATTTTGTAAAACTTATCTTATTTTCGTCAATTTAGTATTTATTTTATGTATTTAACATAATTACAAATTAAATAATTTAATAATAATATTATATGCCTTCTTTTAAACCAAAAATTTTAAAAAAAATAAAACATGATACGAAAACAAATTATTTATTAGATGTTAAACATAATGAATTTATACATGAATTTAATAAAAATGATACTGATAAAAAACCAAAAATGATAAAAGAATTAAATTTATTAGAAAATAAATTAAATTCTTATAAATTAGGAGAACTAAAGCTTAATATAGAGCAATTAATGGAAATAAAAGATAATATTATTTTATTGAAAAAAGAAATTAATGTTTTAGAGAAAAAAAGATTAAATTATTATTTGGATAATTCAAAATATATTTTTGATTATTTTGAAAATAAAAAAAGAGTCTCTCAAGGTGAATCATTAAATAAAAATAATATGTTGAATAATTATTTTAAAATAAATACTAATCAAAATCAAAATACTGAAAATACTAATAATATTTGTTCTAAATATCTCTCTAATATAGATGAAAATTTTGTAAATATGGATGATTATATTAAACAAAGTGATATTTGTTCACATTGTCATAAAGGAGAATTAATTCCAATGGATGATGAAGGTGTTCTTATTTGTAATTCTTGTTTTCGTAATATTAAATATTTGATAGAAAATGACAAACCTTCTTATAAAGAACCTCCTAAAGAAGTTTGTTTTTATGCTTATAAAAAAATTAATCATTTTAAAGAAATACTCGCTCAATTTCAAGGAAAAGAAACTACTTTAATACCAACTGAAGTTATTGAAACTTTAAAAAATCAAATCAAAAAAGAGAGAATTGATATTACAACTTTAAATTATAATGACACTAAATTATTATTAAAAAAATTAGGTTATAATAAATTTTATGAGCATATTAATTTTATTAAAGATAAATTAGGTATTCACCCTCCTATTATCTCTCAAGAATTAGAAGATACATTATGTAATTTCTTTATTGAAATACAAAGTCCTTATGCAAAACACTGTCCTGATTATAGAGTTAATTTTCTTCATTATTATTATGTATTATATAAATTATTTGAATTATTAGGGGAAACTACTTATTTAAAAGATATACCTTTATTGAAAGATAGAGAGAAACTAATAGGCCAAGATGCAATTTGGGCTAAAATTTGTGAAGAATTAAATTGGGAATTTATTCCTACTATATAAATATATAAATATACTATATGGAAGAATCATTAAACAATAATAACCATTTATTTTTAACTATTCATAATTCTGTTACTGAAATACATAATAATGAATATCAAATGGCAAATTTATCTGAAGGAGTAGTAATTGACCCAATTAATAGTTCTCTCCAAACAATTGGAAATTATGCATTTGCTAATAGTTATATAACCAAATTTATAATTCCTACAAATGTTACTACTTTAGGTAATTATTGTTTTCATTTATGTACAAATTTATTAAATATTTCTTTACAAGATTCAAAATGCACAACTATTCCTATTAGTTTTTGTGATAGTTGTTATACTTTAACAAATGTTAAATTATCTGATAATATAACAACTATCAATGATTATGCTTTTTGTGGTTGTTCTTCATTAGAAAATATAAATATTCCAGATTCAGTTACAACTATAAATAATTATGTATTTTATAATTGTTCTGAATTGAAAGAATTTACATTATCTAAAAATAGCAATATTAATAAATTTGGTGATGGTGTTTTTCAATATTGTTCTTCATTACAAAAATTTACTTTTCCAAAAAAAATGCAAAGTGTTGGAAATAATATATTTGAATCTTGTCATAATTTAAAAAATGTATATTTCTTAGGTAATAATATTTATCCTCAAAACTTATTTGATAATTCTTATTCAAATACTATTAATATTTATTATAAAAGTAAATATAATTATCATAATCATTTTAATACAAATGGAACATCATTTAATTATATAAAATTAAATTCAAATCCTATACCAATATCAAATGTTTGTTTTTTAGAAAATACAAAAATTAATACAGACCAAGGTATTATTGAAATTAAAAATATAAATCCAGAAATAAATACTATTTATAATAAAAAAATTATAGGTATATCCAAAACAATCACTAATGAAAAATATCTTATTTCTTTTGAAAAATCATGTTTATATAATAATGTTCCAAAAGAGAGAACTATTTTTAGTCAAAATCATAAAATATTTTATAAAGGTAAATGGTTACAAGCTTATTTATTTTTAAATATAAAAGGAGTTAACAAAATAGTATATAATGGGGAAATATTATATAATATTTTAATGGAAAAATATGATAAAGTTATTGTTAATAATTTAATTTGCGAAACATTACATCCAAATAATATTATTGCAAAAATAATAAAAAATGATTATACTGAAGAATACAAAAATAAAATAATTATTTTAATGAATAAATACATAATGAATAAAGAATATAGCCAAATAAAAAAATTATCAGAAATTATTTCTTAGATTTCTTAGATTTTTTAGATTTTTTTGCTTTCTTAGATTTCTTAGCTTTCTTAGATTTTTTAGATTTCTTAGATTTCTTTGCTTTCTTAGATTTATTAGATTTCTTAGATTTTTTACCGCCATGTGACCCAAATGATAAAGGTGATGGAGGTGGGCTATATTGTCCTTGTGATAAAGAAAAACTATATTGTTCTTGTGATAAAAAAGGGCTATTTGGTTGTGATAAAAAAGGCTATTTGGTTGTGATAAAAAAGGGCTATTTGGTTGTGATAAAAAAGGGTTATTTGGTTGTGATAAAGAAAAGTTATATTGTTCTTGTGATAAAGAAGGGCTACTTGGAACTGAACCAAATAATAAATCTGGTGATGATGATTGATGTGTTGAAGATACTTGACGTGGTGAAGGTGATGGAGGTGGTGAAGGCGTTAAAGGAGATGAAGGAAAGCTTTCATATCCTTGCGATGAAGGTAATTTAAGTGATAAAGGTAATTTAAGTGATGAAGGTTTATTATATGGGACAACTAACTTGTGTAACTTATTCCTAATTGATGTTGCAGATATTTTTGATGACTTAGATTTTTTTGATTTTTGACTTTCAGGTATTAAACTACTTAATGGTACAATTTCAAAATTATATGGTTCTGCAAATAATTCTTCTTGTGAAGACCCAACTGCAACTGAATCTGCAACTGTTAATTCATATGAAGTATCACTTTTAGTACTTTCATCATCATTCTCTCTGTCTAATGCACGGTTCGGTGGGTCAGTAATTAGTCCTGTTTCAATAATACTTTTAAAAAATTTTCCACAAGTAAAATGAATATAAAAAGTTGTACCATTTTCCATTTCACGACGTAATTTATCATATGCGTCAGTTAATACATCTAATATTGTATAGAATCTGGTTTTATTTAAAAAATACGTATCTTTTCCAAAAATTACTTCATCTTCTTCATGATTATCAAAGTTTTTGAAATATTTATTAATTACACGTATATTTTCTGGTGATATATCGTTTAATGATTTAAATTCTTGAGATAAAACATGTTGTATAATTTCTACATTTGTACTACTACTATTTACTGGAACAAATAATATAATTATAGAACTATTATCATTACCTCTATCTTTACAAGCAAAACTTACGCTAGCTAAAATTTTTATTATTTGTTTTTTTCCTTCTTCTGTTCCATAAGTATTAAAATTACTAAAATAAATTGCTTTTTAAACTTGTTTTTCTTTCATCCTTATTTGGTTTAAAACTTCTTGATTAGTTAAACTCCCTTGTGTTAATTCATCATAAGAATTAGTATAATCATTCATAACATTAGTATATAATATTTTATATTCCTAAACCACCTGGAAATCCAACCAAATTAGCCCCAATTCCGAATCCTGCTCCTGTTCTTGTAGAAACTCCTATATTTGGAACATAACAATCTAATATACTAAATGTAGCTGCTGCGGTTAAAGCAATTAATGTAACTTCTTCCATATTTAAAGAACGTTGAGGTATAGCATAAGCTGCTATAGCTACCATTAAACCTTCCACTAAATACTTTATAATTCTTTTCATAATTTCCGTAAAATCCATCATATTATATATAATATATAAATACTTAAAAATATATATAACTTTTTATTATGAATTCTATAAATAATAAACCAAAGTATGTTGATTTATTAGAAGAAGATAAACCTATTGCAGGACAAAAATTTACATGTATATCATTTGTCTCTCCTGAAAATATACTTAAAAAAAAAGAAATTTATTACTTTGAAGAGTTTTTAAAGTCATGGGATTTTAACAAGTCAATGGAAAAAACTATACAATTTCTAAATTTTCTCTCTTATAAGTATAAATTAACTTTTGATGATATAATGAATGATTTTAATGAATTTGTAAAGGAAGAAAAGGATAATTTGGTAAAGAGTTCTTTAAAAGATGAATATAAGACATTTATTGATCAAAATGAAGAAAGATTAGAGAATCAATTTAATTCTACTTACAATTTTCAAACATCAGTTCGTGGGCTAAAGGTAAGAGGAGTTTATCCTTCTTTAGAAGAAGCAGAATTGAGATGTAAAATGTTGAGAGAAATTGATCCTAATCATGATGTATATGTTGGTCCAGTTGGTTTGTGGATGCCTTGGGAGCCAGAAGCATACAAAACAGGAAGAGTAGAATATATGGAAGATGAATTAAATCAGTTAATGCATGAAAAAACAAAGAATGAAACATTTGCAAAGAATGCATTTGAACAAAGAGTGAAGGAAACAAAGAAGAAGGCAATTGAAGAAAATATAAAGAATGCTACAAAGTCAGGTTCTTCTTTAACTCAAAATATTGATGCAGAAGGTAATTTGGTTGGAATTAATAATATGAATACACAAGAAAAAGCATTGTTAGAAAAACAAGAAGAAAATTCAGATATTTCTGTTTCAGATATTCGTAATGAATTGTTTGAAGGAGATAATATTATAGTTGGAAAAAATGATTATGGTAAGAGTGTGCTTGAAAATGGTATTGTTGGATAAATAAAATTGAATATTATATTATAAATTATTATATTATAATACTAACGATTATGGAAGAAATTGACGACAATGTTATTGATTTTATATTACAACAACCATATTTTGATGAAACAAAAAAAATGGTGTCATTTGAAGAGATTGATTTAACTGATAAAAAAATATTAATATTATGTGGTTCTGGATGTAGTAAAAATTATAATATAGATACTTTTGAAGAAATGAAAAAAAGAGGATATTATGATATATTTTCATTAAATAATTTTGAAAATGATACTTTGGAATTTCATAAAAGTATAAATACATTAAAAGAAAAATGTAATCAATTGACTCAAATAATAAATAAAGAAAATATATTTATAGTAACTACAAATATTGATGGATTATTTATAGGAGAAAATATTTTTGAAATTCATGGAAATATTTTTGAATATAAATGTAATTGTTGTAAAGAAATATTTACAATACAAGAAATAATTGATTTACCGACATGTATAAATTGTAATTGTATATTACGACCTAATATACAATTATATGGAGATGGAGATTTTGTAATAAATAAAACACAAATTGAAAATTATACAAAATTTAAAAAAGAAATTAATGTAGACAATACTGTTATATTTGAATTTGGATGTGGTTTATTAGTTCCTTTGTTAAGACATGAAAGTCAAGTATTATATAATAAAGGATTTTCTGTATATAGAATTAATGTAAAAGATTTTGATAATTCTATTCCAAATTTGAATATCACAGGAAAACAATTTTTAGAAAAAATATTTTAACTTTTTATCCGTTTAATTAAAGAATATTCACAATCTTGAGAGAAATCAGTAAAATTTGTTTTCATCTCAGTAGTAAAACCAAAATTTATATACATATTATATACTTCTCTATCACTTGCTGTTAAACGAATACAACTTGGATTAAATCTTTTTTTTAAAAAATGTTCTACAAAAAAATAAAATTTTTTAAATAATTTTTTACCTCTCTCTCTTTCATGTAAACATAATAATTTTATATATATACATTTTAAATTAGGGTCAAAACATTCATTATCTTTTGTAAACATATATTTACAAATTATAAATCCTAATACTTGATTTGTTTTTTTATTTAATAAAATAAATTTATAATAGTCTGGATCTTTTAAACTATATTCTTCAACTGATTCTTCATCAAATTTTGGTTGACATGCATCTTTAACTTTATTAATAATTGATGATGATAACTTATCAAATAAATATATATCATAAATTATATTTTCATTATCAATAATATTTCCTAAATGTTGTTTAATATATTTATTTTTTTAATTATACTTTTTGAACCAGTTGTATATCTTCTTTTTTTACTTTTTCTACTTTTTATTTTATGTATATAACTAGCACTATGATATTTTTTACTACTAATTTTAGTACTATTTGTTGCAGTTAAACGAATAGATGACATTATTATATAATTATAATATATTATTATTATTATATATATAATGACAAAAAAAGTAACTCCTATTCGTTTTTATGATAATCAAATGGATATTATAAAACAATTTAATAAAACTTTGAAATATGTAGATACTTTTTTAGTTCCAAATACTCCAAATAGAGAGATATTAAAAGGAAGTAAAAATTCTTATAATTATACAAGTGAATTTTTAAGAAGGAATCCTGAAAACAAATTTGCACAATATTTATATTCTTTAAAGAATAGAGAGAATGGAACATGTATTGGATTTTCTGAAAAAGATGCAATAGAGCTAACAAAATGGGCAAATAAATTAATAAATAATAAAGTAGCTATATTTGATTGGGATGGAACATTATCTGTAATAGAAGGAGTTGTTCTTCCTACTACTGAATCAGAAATGAAAATGTATCAACATCATAATATTTCTTTTCATGAAATAGCACATTATTATTGTGGAACAAAATATAGATTTTCTTGGTTAAGAAGTATGTTTGAATATTTACATAATAAAAATGTAGAAATATTTATTTTAACAAATAATCCAATTGCTTCAACTAAAAGAATAAATGGATTAGGAAAAGAATCAAAAAATATTTTTTTTAGAGTTGCAAAAGAAATTATACCTTGTTTGAAAAAAGAAAATATATTATGCGGGTATGAAACAAATGGATTTAAACCTGATACTTTTTTAAAAAATAAATATTTATATAACTTATATTCTAGTATATATATATGAATGAAATATTAGATAAAATTTTACCATATAAAAAGAGGTATTTTTCTTTTAGTTCATTCAAAGAAAAAGTTACTTCTTTTTTGAGGTCAGTTATTTATATAAATTATGAAAATTGTATGAGTTATATTCATAATGGTAAAAAAATATTAAATACAGCTTGTTATAATGAAACTCAAAATATTCTTAGTAAAGGTAGTTTAATGATTAATAATAAAAAATTATATGATTATTTTGAAGAAAAATGTTTTTATAGAAGTAAAACAATAAAAGAAGAAGATTGTAAACATAAAGGATTTTTTGTAGCAAGTGACAAAAAAGAAATTTTGTATAGTTATTTAGAAGATAAACTACAATTTTCAAAGGATACTATAAATGAAATTGATAAATATATTAATCCAAAAAGAATAAAATTTATACAAAAAATAAAATCAAGTATAATTCCAGATGATGCAATTAATTATTGGAAAACATTAGGTACAAGAAATACAACTACTAGAAAAAATAAAAAACAAAGAACCTCTTTTAGTGAAATTGAGGAAGATGAGGATGAAGAGGATGAATCTAAAGATGATATATTGCGTCTAAGTCCAAAAAATAAAACTACTAGAAAAAATACAAAACAAAGAACATCTTTTAGTGAGATTGAGGAAGATGAGGATGAATCTAAAGATGATACATTGCATTTAAGTCCAAGAAATACAACTACTAGAAAACATACAAGTAAAAGAAATACTTTGAGTGAAGATGAGGAAATATTACAAAAAGTATCTAGATTTGAACAAAACCGGGCATCTAGAATAATTACTAGCAAATTAAGAGAAAATCCAAAATCAATATTAACTTTTAAATTAAAAAAAATTTGTAAGGATAGTGGATATTGCATTGCTTTTGGTAAAAATACAGAATTAATTAAAAAAGCATTTGATAATTTTAGTAATCCAGAATTTATAAAATCTATAACTACACTTTCATCTGGAGATAATGGAGAAGTGTTAGAAGTATTATTTAAAAGATATCAATATAAAGCATATACGATTTTAAAAATGATGAAAAACAATAATAAAATTGTAGATAATTTAGTATATGAATATATTGTTGGTAAATTTTTAATAAATAAATATTATAAAAAATTTCCTTGTTTTTTAGAAACTTATGGTTTTATATTTAATGATAGAATACAAGATATAAAATATAATAAAGAACTTTTTGATACCCAAAATATAGACATTACACAAATAAAATCATTGCTTAAACATGGTTGTACTAATGAAAAAAATTTTGGGTTGGTAATTGAATATGTTAAAAACCCAAACACATTACTGGAGAAATTAGATAAAAAAAAATTTTGGTATAAGAATTTGTTAATTGTTTTATTTCAAGTTTATTATACTTTATTTTTATTGAAAGATGCATTTACTCATTACGATTTACATTTAAATAATGTATTAGTATTTGAACCTAAGAAAAAACATTATATACATTATCATTATCATTACAAAGGAGAAGTTATTAGTTTTAAATCAAATTATATAGTAAAAATAATAGATTATGGTAGATGTGGGTTTGTAAATAATGAAGATAATATTAAATCTCTTGATATATATAAAACATTATGCAGTATTCCAGAATGTAAACAAGAAAATTCTAGACCATGTGGAGCAAGAAAAGGTTTTATAATTTCAGCTCCAGCTAATAAAAATTATTTTACACTAACAAAATTAAATAATAGTCATGATTTAAGATTATTAAAATCAGTTGGATATTTATTTAATAACAAATTTGATGAAAGAGCTACATATACAAGACAATTTAATAAAATAGATAGAGAAAAAATATATTTATTATTTAATGGTGTTAAATATCTTGAAAATTTTGGAACCCCGCAAGATAGAAGAACCGGTTTAGTTAGAGATTTAAGCCGTTCTCAAATATATAATATATCAGATGCGTTTGTTATTTTAAAAGAATTAGTACAATTATCTTATTTTATAGCTCAAAATGATAAATTTTATGTTGATAAAAAAAAATTAGGAGATTTGAATATTTATGATGATGGAAAAGATATGGTATTTACTGAAATATAATATTTTGATAATATATAATGAAGAAAGCAAGTAGTCCAAGACGCAGTAGAAGTCCTATTAGAATGCGTAGAAGTGATAGTTTAGGATCAGCTCATTCTTCTAATGAAGGAATATCTTTTTTAAGTGAGTCAGATGATAGTATTGGTTCAACTGGAAGTCTTCATAGACACGGAAGAAAAAAAAGGAAGGCAAGAACTAGAAGAAGACAAAGAGAAGAAAGAGAAGAAAGAAAGAAAAGAGAAGAAGAAGAAAGAATATTAAACCAATTAGTTCGTTATGCTGAACATCAAGGAAAAAAAGAAGAAAAAAGAAAAAGTCATGAAAGTGAATTTTTACCTAGAGAAGAATATGAAGAAAAGCAACGACAACATAGAGAATTAGAACAAGAAAGACGACTAAATGATGAATGGTTTGGACGACCAAACAGAAAAGAAGAAGATATAAGAAGTAGAATATTTTATAAAAAACAACGGGATTTAGAATTAGAACCAAAACAAAAAGGTGGAAGAAGAAGAACTAGAAGAAGAAGAACTAGAAAAAGATAATTATATTATATTATAATATAATTCCTGATTATTTATTTCATACAAATAAAAAAAGAAAAAATACAAGAAAAAGAAGAAATAATGGAAAAAGAACAAATAATAGAAAAAGAATAAATAATAGAAAAAGAACAAATAAAAAATTATTAGGTGGTTATTGGCTTTATCCAAGTAAAAAGGAAAAAATGAACCGTAAAAACATGATAGAATTTAAAGATAAAATAATTGATTATTTGACTTTATTACAACTATATAATAATTGTAAAATAGAAAATTGTGAAGAATTAAAATTAATAGATAAAAAAATAAAAGAAACATATAATAAAAATCAAAAATTAACTTATCAATATAAAACTTACACGGGTATTGAAAATATTAACTATAAAAATTATATTGATGATTCAATTATATATGATGATAATGGATTATATATTTTAAACCCTACTTATTATAAAAAATATAAAATGATTTTAGTAGATGATTCTGATTATAAAGTTATTAGTATTGGTGAATGGAATAGTTTAAGTAAATCTTTAAGTGAATCTACATACCGTGAATATATGAATAGGATTGATAAAAAAGAAATAAGAACAGAAGAAGAAGAAACAAAAGATTATTTAGAAGAAGAAGAAAAAAGCAGGAGAAGAAGAAGCAGTAGCAGCAGTAGTAGGAGAAGAAGTAGTAGTAGTGGAAGGAGAAGAAGTAGCAGAAAAAGATAATTTACCAATTATTTTTCTTTTTTACGTTTATTTTAGGACCTTGTCCTCTTTTCTTTACATTATTCGGGTCATACATTTCATCTTCATCGTCTGAATTAATATCTTTACTCAATTCCCAAAATTCTTTACTTCCTAATTTGAAATCATTATGTGATTCAGCTTTATACCAAAATACTTGTTCTGATAATTTATTAGATTGTGAGCTATTATTAATAACTAAACATTCATAATTTTCAGTACATTGATCCATAACTTGACAAAATGATTCAAATGTAGGAAACATACCTGCATAATTTTCATATATTCTTTTACGATTTGATATATATGGTTCTCTCAATATGAATACAAAATCAATATTAGTTCGTAAAGTAGGTGGAATACCTAATGGATATTGCATTGTAATTATTAACATAATGCGCCAATGTCTTCCATTCATAAAAAGAAGTCTCATCATTCTATCTCTTGTCCAAGTTCCATCATATAAACAATCATCTAAAATAACAAATGATCTAGGATCAATATTACTTTTCTTATATGTTTCTATTTCTCTCTTTATTTGCTTCAAAACAGTTTTTTGTCGTTTTAATATATTTTCTATAATTGCTGTATTATATTCATTATGAATAAATAATTTTGGAACCATTTTTCCATAATAACCATTTCCTTCTTCTGTTCCTGCTACAACTACCCCTATAGGGATATCTTGATGATAATAAAGAAGATCTCTCACTAAATAACTTTTACCAGTACCTCTTCTTCCAATTAATACGCATACAGGAGCTTTCATTTCATTTGGTTTAAAACTAATTGCTTTCATATCAAACTTTTTTAATTCTAATGTCATAAAATTATAAATGTATTTTTTATAATTTTATTACGCATATATTATATTGTATGACAAATTATTATAATATTACAAATAATTTAGAAAATTTACAACCAAAAAAAAGAAATTTTTTTAATGTATTTGGTTCTTCTTCTAAAAAAGAAAAAGAAGAAAAATTAAAAAGTTTTGTATTATCTGTTATTCGTATAAATTATCATAGTTGCATGAGAGATATAAATAATAAAAGTTATGAAACTCTTTGTGATAAAGATAAAAAAAATATTCATAAATTAGGAAAAAAAATAAAAATAGGAAGTTATTATATTATTAATATATTTGATGAAGAAATATATACTGTTAAAGATAATAAAACAAAAATATTTTTTTTTATAAAAGACCCTAAAAAAGTTAATTTATTTTTAGATGAAATATATAAATTAACAGATGATATAACTGAAATAAATACAATAAAAAAATATACTATATACAAAGATTCAGAAATATATTCTATTGAAAAAGAAAAAGGTAAAGCAATATTAGAACATTTGAATAAAGAAAAAAAATTTATTCTTGAAAAAAAACAAAATAAAAAATATACAAATATTTTAAAATATAAAAAATATAATCCTTTTAAGACTAGAAAAAATTCATCTACTATAACAAATAAATCTTTACGAAAATATTCTTTTAGTAAATCCCCAAAAAAGTCTTCAGGAACAAGAAAATTAGAGAGAAAAAGTAATTCATCTAATTTTTCATTTGGATCATCCGGTTTAGGGTCTTCTTCTTAATTTACCCAAATTGGGTATTTATTAGTATAAAATGATTATTAATAATATATTATTTAGCTAAAATGAATGATTCTCAAAATGTATTAATTCATTATGAAAAAAGAAAGAATAAAGTTTTTTTTGATAAATGTAAAGAACCAGAAATTTATGATATTGAAACAGTTCAAAATTTTAATCCAATTTATAAAAATTTTTTTGAATTAAATGAAACTAATTATAATTCTATTAATTTAAATCATCCAAAATATATTTATGATGTAAATTTCAATATGGAAACAAATAATTTAGAATATATTATAAAAGAAAATGATAAAATATTAAATGAAAATGTATTTATAAAATATGCTCCTGTGTTAGACCCATTTAAATTTTTATTAGGAAAATATAAAGAAACAACAAATTATATTTTACCTTCTTTACAAAATTCTGATACAACAGATGTTAGCATAAAATTAAATGATCCAAATAATTCTGCATATGTTGATGGATTTTTTTACTTTCTCTCTAATGAACTATTAAATAAATATAATTTCATTCATGGAATAGATTTTTATGGTTCATTTGTTTGTATTAAAAATAATTTTAAGATTAATATTGAAGATGATATTGAATATTTAATTAAATCTGATTATTTCAATAAAAACAAAAATTTATTTTTAATAAAAGATGATGATTTATTTGGAAATCAAAAATTAAAACCAATAACGATTCATCATAAAGAAAATTTAAATTTATCAATATCTAGTATTGATGATAAAATTTTTGAAGATTTATTTTTAGAAACAGAAAAAACAGGTGATAATTTAGAAGAAGTTACTATTGAAAATACCATTTGTGAAAAAGATGATGATAATAAACATAATTCTTCATTAAATAGTTCTTCTAGTTGTTCTTCTAGAACTTCTTATACAAGTAAAGATGAAGATGAAGAAGAAGATTCTGAATTTAACTCAGATAATTGTTCTAAAACAGAATCAGAAACAGATTCAGATAATAGTTCAGAAAAATCTGATAATTCTTCTTTTCATAGTAATCCTATTTATGCAACATTCCCAAAATTTCCTGTGAATATGATATTTATTAAAAAGTGTGAAGATACATTAGACAATTTAATATTAAATGAAAAATTTAAAACAGATGATGAATGGTTTTCTTCTTTATTTCAAATAATAATGATATTAATTACCTTTCAAAAATGTTTTTCCTTTACACACAATGATTTGCATACAAATAATATTATGTATAATTCAACAGAAGAAACATATTTGTATTATTTTTATAATGAAACTTATTATAAAGTTCCCACATATGGAAGAATATTTAAAATTATTGATTTTGGAAGAAGTATTTATAAAGTAAATAATAAAACAATATGCAGTGATAGTTTTAAAAAGGGAGAAGATGCTTCTACGCAATATAATTTTGAACCTTTTTTCAATGAAAAGAAACCAAGAATAGAACCTAATTATAGTTTTGATTTATGTAGATTAGCTTGTTCTATTTTTGATTATGTTGTAGATGATATTGATGATATTAAACACTTGAAAAAATGTTCTCCATTAGTTCGTTTAATTGTTGAATGGTGTATGGATGACAATAATTTGAATGTTCTTTATAAATCTAATGGTGAAGAGAGATATGAAGAATTTAAGTTATATAAAATGATAGCAAGAAGTGTTCATAATCATACGCCACAAAATCAATTAAATCGGAAAGAATTTAGTAAATATAAGACTATAAGTAAAAAAATATCAAAAGAAGAGAGAACTAAAGTTATAAATATTGATAATTTACCAGTTTTTTAAAATTATTATATAATATGACAAAAAGAAAATGGTCTAATAAATATAAAAAAAGTATTAATTGTAAAACCCCAAAAGGGTTTTCACAAAAACAATATTGTAAATCCAAGAAAAGAAATCAACGATACCGAATTAAATAACATTTTCTTGTTTTAAATTTATTATGTCTTATATTTTCTTCAATTCTCTCTTTGCCTTCATCATATGAAAATTTATGATGAAGTCCTTTTATGTAATATCTATTATTAACTTTTACTATCAATATTGCTCCCAATTGGATTGCATAATTTATCGCCTTCGGCGATTTGATTTTCTAAAACCGCCTTTGGCGGTTTTAGAAAATTTAATACATCATCAAAGGTTGATGATGATGGCATTATTTTTTCAGTTGATAAATCTTGGTCTCCAGAATCACTATTATATTTATTATAAATTTTTGAATAATCCATATTTCATTTTATAAGTAATTCATTTATAAATTATTACTTCAATTTTTATATTTATGCATTCTTACTTCTGGCATTCCATTTTTACGGTATTTTAAAGAAAAAATATCTGGATATTTACTTACCAAATATTCAGCTGCATTCTTATTTCTCTCATATCTATCTGTTCCTAATCCTCCTTCTGCATTAAATTTTGTTTTTGGATTTATATTATTAAATCTTAATACTCCTCCATCCATTTTATAATACAATACAGACATTTCATAATCTTCTTTACTTTCACTTAAAATAGAAGGATATAATTTTTTATCATGTCTGTTAATATATCCATACATCATTCCTATAATAAATTTCAAATCATCTGTAATTTTATTTTTCATAAAAAATGGATTTCTAACTGGATAGATTCCCCAAATATATAGTCCTCTTTCTCTCATTAATTTATATGCATCTATAAAAAATTCGTTCAAATCTTTTATTTTAACTAACTTATCTGTTCCTCTTAACTTTGATACTTCTTCTATATCATCATCTAGAGAGACTATATATTGTCCTATTGGGAAATATTTGGATATAAAAATGCGTTGATTTGTGATTCCTAATTTACCTATTACTATTTTATGATACAACTTTTTATCAACATTTTCTTCGTATAATTTATATTGTTCTTTATTCGCAACAAATATAAATATTTTATTTTTGGAAACATTCCCTTCCTGTAAAGTTTTCAAGGTTTTATTTGAAATAACTTCATACCGATTATAAGAAGGAATAGCTATAATATAATTTGACATAATTATATTATAATATATAAATAATTAATTATTGGTTTTCAATTATATTTGAAATTTTATTTTTTAAATATTCACATTGACCTTCATGGCTAAAAAATGTTTCTGCTAATATCATTGCATTTTCCATTATTTTTTTTGCTTCATCATCATTATTAATTAACCAATCTATCTTTTCTTTTAAATCACTTAAATCATAATTAATAGGAACATAATTTTCCATTGGTTTTAAATATTCTTTAAACCACCAATTATTATCTGGATGAGTAATCATTATTGGAACTGAACCAGAACCAAATACCCATTGATGATTTGATGCTATACAATTACCATCAATAATCATTATATATTTATGTTGAAAATGTTTATCTAAATTACATCTATCTCCAAAGTAATAATCTGGTATTGGCATATTTATATTCCAATCACAAGATGTTAATTTTACATCTGTATTTGGATAATTATGTAATGAATAAACTGTATTTATTCTTATTGATGGGTACCCTCCTGATGTTCCGCCTCTCCAAAAAACAACTGATTTTTTATCATTCCAATCTACTCTTGGAACATCTTTTAATACATATTTTAAACCATGAGAAAATGTATTATCATCTAATGGTAAATATAAAATATTAGACTTATATACACTTCTTGTGCATAAGACCCCAATTATTTTTATATTATTATCATCAATTCTTTTTAATAAATTTTCATATTCTTGTTCTTTTTCAATTCCATCACAAGAAGCAATTGATAATGATAATTTTTTATCAGTTTTATTTGCGTAATTTTGTATAAAATTAAATACAAAATTTTCAATATTACCTCTAAGAAGCATAATAGAATAATCACCATACCAATAACACCAATTTTGTATATTAGGGTGTGTTTCAGGATATATAATTTCAGACATTATACAAAAATAAATAATAAATATTTATATAATAATTTATTATTTTTTATTTTTTCTTGTAATATTCTGTCTTTTTGTAATATTCTGTCTTTTTGTAATATTCTGTCTTTTTGTAATATTCTGTCTTTTTGTAATATTCTGTCTTTTTGTAATATTCTGAAATACATTATTATTTTCTTGAAAAAATTTTTTGGTTTTTCCTTTTGTTTTTTCCCATATTTTTTTACGTAAATAGCAAACAATAGATAGCCTTTTTGTTTCTGGAGTTTCCAATTTTAAAGGCAAATTTCCATGAGCTTCATGAACATTCATATATAATACATCACCTGTTCTTACATTTACACCTATTCCATATTGCGGTAAACATGTCTCTCCTCCTGTATATTTTCCATGTTCTATTACTGTTAAATTTCCAAACCCTTCATCATCATCTCCTGTATCTGTATGAACTGCTGTTTGAAAATTTACATTTGTTGTAATAGTAGTAAAAGAAGTTCCTGGAATTTTATAATGAGTTTGATTCGCTTTTTTTCGTTGTAAATTATAATTTTCAGGTATTAATTTTTTATACCATTCATCTATTTCTCTCACTAATGGTAATATTTTCTTAAATTTATCAGGATACATTAACATAAAATAACTTGGTCTTACTAAAAAATTATTTTTTATTCCTCTTACCTTCAAAGCATACTTTAACTTAGGAGAGATAGTATCCATATATCCAATTATATTTGTCATCACTTTTGGATTATTTTTTATATTCATTTTCATCTTCTTGCTCCCTGAAGCTATTCCTCTTGTACTTGTTTTTGTTAATGCAAATTTTATAACATTATCATAAAATTCATCTATATTTTTTTTATTTAATTTATTTTTTCTATATCTTAATAATAATTTATTATCTTTTGTATAAACATCCGAATCTTCATTTATAATAAAATAATTATTATCACTTTTTAATTTAGTATGTAATATTTTTTCCATTTTTTTATCATCATAATCTTTATCTACATAATATATTGTTATAGAGTTTTTTGTTTCTGTTTTTATAATCATATATTATATTCATTTATAATATCTTTTTTTTGTTTTATTATTTTTACCTTTTTTCTTTAATGTAAAATTATTTTGAAATATAGTCCATTCTTGTCTAGGTCTATTTAATAAATAAGGAGAGAAAATTTCATATTGTCTATGTTCTTTTATATATTCATCTTTTATAAAAGGAGTTCCACAAGAACTACCATATCTTCCGCATATAATCATTTTTTTAGCAAAATTACTATCACATACAAATCCATCAACTGCTCCATGAGGTGCATATGGAACAGGTCTTCCTGGAGCTGACATATATTCTCTCGCATCTTTTTCATAATGAGAACACACTGTTCTTGAACACATATTTTCTTTTTTAAGATATACATCATAATGGTCTGCTATAATTATTTTTGCGGTTTCTATATTTAATTTTCCTTTATATTCATCCATTAAATCAGATAAACGAACATAACGCGCTCCTTGATGTCTTCTTATATCATAGAATCCTTGATTAGAACATTCTATATTTCTTATTTGTGGATCATAAGTAGCATTAAATCCTATAAAATAACCATTCTTGGTTCTCTCTACATTATGATATTTTAACCCTAATTCTATTCTCAATATTTCATTTGTATAAATATCACCAAATAACCATGAATTCGCATAATCTCCTGAATTACCTTTTAATAATATTTCTACATATTCATCCAACGAATTTCCATATTGCATTGCTTCCCGAATTCTATAAGCAATTGGTGTTTTCTTTTCATAAGGCAAAAATCCTCCAATTGTTGTTTCTGTTCCAATAATTCCTTTAGATGTAACAAAGAAATCTGTTCCACTCCATATCCAACAAGGTGATGTTTGCATAATAATTCTATGTCCTTTTGAGGGATTTAAATCTAATACTATATAAGAATATTGACCATCAATAAAATCAGTAAAAGAATTATGTGCTACAACAATTTTTCCATCTTGCGTCCAATCATTTCCAACCGCAATAAATGCACTACATTTATCACGAGACCCTCCTTCCCTTGAAGAAGAAACATCTGAATTTGGTTTAATTGTTTTATACCAATAGGGCATAGACATATAAAAATTCCAAGCAATAATTTCTTTTAAAGAAGTTTTACAATGATTTGCATTTAATCCTTCTGAAATTCCTTTCATTTCTTCAAAAAATTCAGGATATTCATTTTGTGTAAACTCATAGAAATCCTCATTTATTTTTTCTATGAAATAATCCCATTTAAATCCATATGATTCATAAATAAAAAAATCTAACATTTTTTGTATTTTTATAAAATCAGATGCACATAAATAACCATAAGCATATCCTCTTTCTCTCGGATTTCCATAAATAGAAATATATTTCCATCCATTTTTTTCATAACTAAAGCCATTTTTTATTTTCATTATATTATTAGTCTATATTTCTAAAAATTAGGAGCATCGGTAAAAATAACAGGAGCCTTTACAATAGAACTTGCATTTTCATACATCATTGGTTTTATCTGTTCTGTTAAATAAAACCCAGCTATAACACTACATAAAACTATTAAAGCATCTTTTATAATTAATTTATAATTTAATTCTTCTTTATTTATAAATTTAATTTCAATAATTCTTAAAATCACATAAATGAGAGAAACAATAATTGCAGTTATAATAATATTCTTATCAATCATTATAATTATACAAAAATTAATTACATTTGTTTAACGAATTTTAAGGTAATTCTTCAAATTGAATTTCATCCTCATTTCCTAATGTTTCTATTTCTAAATTATCAGAAGCATCATTATCAAAAATTTTTAATTTTACTGGTTGTTCATCATCATCTTCTTCTTCTTCATCTAATTTTCGTTGTTGATTACGAATATTACTAATTTCATCTAATCTTTCAAATGTTTTTGGTGCATGTATTTTATTATCGTTATTATTTTCATCTCTCACAAAATCAATATCATTAAATTTAATATTATTATTTGTTAAATCATCCTCATCATCATCTAATAAATCTAGTTTTGGAATATCATCTTCTTTATATGTTGGAGTCGGTTTTTCTTCTTCTTCTTCTTTAATAACTTTACTTGGTATATTTAATTTACTCTTTAATTCTTCAATTTCCTTTTTATCTTTTATTTCTTTTTCCTTAATTTCTTCTATTACATCTTCTTCTACTGTTTCATCCATATAAGCTCGTAATATTGTTTCAACTGGTATACTATCTCTAATTGTATTCATTATGCTTTCTTGAATTATTGTTTCTATTTGTCTATTATTTTTTTGAATTTTGAGAGAAGAGAGATTTATATCAAATAAATAAACATTTGTATAAATTTTTCTAGCTATGTTAATATATATTTTATGAATAAATACATCTAATTTAGGTATATCTATATCAATCTTTTTTTGCTTTTGACCTACCCTAACTGCAGTTAAAACTTTTAATTGTATAATATGAACACAAGTAATCAAATCTTCTAAATAGTTACATCCACTTCTCTCTATAATGCGATTTCTCTCTTCTTCTATAATTGTTTGACTCCATTTTGGAATTCTACTTATAAAATTTTGAAAAGTCATTAGATATTTATCCATCTCACCATTCGTTTTACATAATTTTAATGATTCATCAAAAATAGATTTTAATCCTTCTAAAATATAAGGTGTTAAAATATTCAATAAACGACCACACCATTCATTTTTTGATTCATTTAACACATTTACATTAAAGTCATCCATTATTTTATCAAATTTTTTATATTATTATTCAAAACGAATTATATAACAAATGATTCGGTCACTTTTGATATAAATAATCATATTTATATCAATTAATAAATAAATGAATTCAAAATTACAAATACATCAAAATATTGTTGATAAATTACATTATTTTTATGAAATACGAAAAATTCCTAATATATTATTTCACGGTGACTCTGGTTGTGGTAAAAGAACTATTGTTGATAATTTCATTGATACCATTTATGAAGGTGATAAAGAAATGATAAAAAAAATGACAATGTATGTCAATTGTGCTCATGGAAAAGGTATTAAATTTATTCGTGAAGATTTAAAATATTTTGCAAAAACTCATATCAATTCTAATGGAGGAAATTTATTTAAAAGTATCGTATTGATCAATGCAGATAAGTTGACTATTGATGCACAAAGTGCTTTAAGAAGATGTATTGAATTGTTTAGTCATAATACCAGATTTTTCATTATTGTAGAAGATAAATATAAATTACTTAAACCAATACTCTCTCGTTTTTGTGAAATTTATATTCCTCAACCTTATTTGAATGATAGTCCTATTAATTTGTATAAATATAATTTACAATATACATATCAATTTGATGATATAAAACAACAGAGAATGGATGTTCTTAAAAAAGAAGTAGATTCTATATTTCGTAATAAAGCTAAGTTTGATATTACAAAAACAATTACCAAATTATACGAAAAAGGTTATTGTGGATTAGATTTTATTTATATATTAGATAATAATTTATTGAAAAATATATTTACGGATGAAAAAAAATATGAATTATTATTTTTATTTCAGAAGGTTAGGAGAGAATTTAGAAATGAAAAATTATATTTATTATTTATTTTAACTCATTTGGTTATTTAATTTATTATTTTATAAATTATACATTATAACTTTTTTTAAAAGATATAATATATGAAGACTAATATAGTTACATATACATTTTTATTTAATATAATTGTAATAATTATATTTTCCATAATTTATGCATTAATATCACCATCTAATTTTGAACCATTAAAAATGAAAGATAAATTAACTTATATAGATTATTTATTTTACGCAGTAACTATTCAGAGTGGTGTTGGATTACCAGATATTACAGCCTTGTCTGATTTAGCAAAAATATTAACAATAACTCAACAACTTATTTTATTAGGAAGTACATTTATTTTGTTATCATTCTTCTTTAATAAATGAAATCTTTAAAGAAAGGTTCTAAATAGTTATATAAAGTTTTTCAGATATAAAATATAATGTTTTTGTATATTTTTTTTTTCTCTCTTTATTTGGTTGATTCAAAACAAATAAGGAATATTAATGTACCAAGTTGCCGTAATTGTATTCATTATAAACCAGAAATATTTAACGAATTTTCATCTACATATAGCAAATGTGATTATTTTGGTTCAAAAAATATTAATACAGATTATATTTCTTATGATTACGCAAATATGGTTAGAAAAGATGAAAACAAATGTGGAATAGAAGGAAAATATTTTGAACAAGGAGAGAATATTGAAATGAAAATAATTCTTCATAATATTATTAGTAATAATCCATATATTTCAATTAATTTTTTATTTTTAGTATATTTTATTAAATTCTTATATGAACATTATAATAAAATTGATTATTAATGTTATAAATAAAGTCATTTATTTATAACCTAAGATATATTAGGATTATATCATTCACAAAATAGATATTTTTATTGATTTTTTACATGTATTTTAAGATGGTCCAATTGCTCGTTTTGTTGCATCAATTCTACGTCTCTCTTTATGTGTTCCTTCTACATGATGAGTAACTGGGCTAACATGTTTAAAATCTGGATGAATAACTAATTGCCCCATATCTCTTATTCTTTTTGTTCTGGGAGATGAAGGAGTTTTTGGATGTCTACTACTAGATTTGATACTATGTCTAGAACTATAAATAGTACTAGGTGTTCTTCTACCAGGAACATTTTTTTTAGAACGATATTTTACTATTTTAGTAATACTATTATTTGTAGTTCTTCTATGAACTGGATTTATTATACCTAATATTTGATTTAAATTAACTTTTTTATGTATTTTAACTACGCGTTTTTTATCTTTTTTATAATAATATGAATAATCTGTAGTAAATCCAAATACATTTGTTAAATATTTTGAAATTGATAATACATGAGCATGTCCTATATAAATTGAACTTAATTTATTCTCTCTTGAAACAACACCTCTATATTGTCGTTTAAATAATTTTAATATTGTATACATATCAACAATTGATGACCACGTTTTTGTTATAAATAAATTATATCCATTTTTTTCATATTCTGTAATTGTACTAGTTATTGATACTAATTCATCTAAAAATTTATTTTTTAATTCTTTATCTTTTTGAAAATTAATACTTGGATTGTAATAATCATATTTCATTATTACTTCTATCAAATCTCTATATTTTTTTAAATCATGCATATTAAACTTAGGCGTTTCGTGTAATAATTTCATAAATTCAGTTGAAACATAATATTTAAATATTTCTACAAATGATGCTGGTATAAATAAGTCTGGATTAATTTTTGCAATTACTGGTTCAAATCGCCTACTTTCTAAAACATAATTTGATAAATCTTCAAAATTATAGTTTAAAGCATTATATAAAATATTTAATAAATATTTGTATTCTTCTGCAACTTTTCCACCTGGACGATACATAATTAACAAGTTATCTAATGATACTTTATCTGTATACAGAAATTGACTAAATGTATCCCTTATAAATACTATAAATTTTATATAATTATCTCTACCATCTATACCTTCATTCTTTCTTATATCAACATTATACCAATTAATATTTTTATAATCGCATCTGAATCTATAAATATCAGTACTTTTTGCTTGTAAACATGGTGTATGTAAATTTATCATATCTAACATATGTGAATTACTCTCTCTTTCTCTTTCTTTTTGTAATTTAACATAAAGTTTATGCATTTTATCATTGTTTTCCATAAGATATTTTATCTCTGTAGGATTTAAATCTAATATATCTGGACGAAGAATTTGTTTTGCAGTTCTAATATTTGCATTCATATTACCAAGATAATCCGCCTCATCATAATCTGTTCCATACTCACTAAAACCACTTTCAAAGAAAAATTCTACTTTTAGTTGAGCTCTATATTCTGCACCAATATTATTTAATATATTTATAAATTCTATACTTAAATCATAACAATCTGGATCTATACAAAATGAAGTATCTTTTCTTTGATGATAATCGCCAAAAAATATAATACTTTGTTTTAACGGAAATTGAGATGGACTTGATAAAATATTTATACTAACTGGTCCTGTTATTTCTTTTATAGTATAATCCCCTAAAATTAATGGCATTATATATATTATTTATTTAATAAAATTGATTAATTTATATATTATGTAATCATTTAATAATAAAAAGTTATGAATCAATTTGATATAGAATGTTTTCAATTTATAAAATTTTATTTATCAAAAACAAGAAATAATTATATTTTATTTCAAACAAATAATCTAGGATTTCCTATTTGGAGAGAAAATTCTTTTTGGAATAATCAGTTCAAATTTTCAATGTTACATAATTCAAATATTATGAGCAGATATTCGCAATTATGGTTAGACATATTATCAGAATATATTAAAAAATATATGAATCTGAGAGAAGAAGAAGTTATGAAATATTTTGAACAATATCAAGATATTTCACCTCAATATTATATTAGATTTCATAATTTAAATGATAATATGTTATGGTATATTGAAACTGAATATGATATAAAATTTAAAAGTTTATTGCAAAAATGGATTGAAGAAATGAAATAAAATTGGACTCCTTTGGAGTCATGATTTTATTTTATGGACAAGTCCATTAAATAAAATTGAAATGCTTTTTAAGAAGTAATGATTATCACTGATTAATATTATGATGTTCATGACAACTTTGAATGCGATTAAAGAGTTCTTGATTAATGTTTGTGGAATATATATCATATGGATTTTGCTTCATATGATTGCATCAAATTTATACCCAATATATTGTGCGGAATTTTCTTTATGGGGAATTATAAAATCAGCTTTCATTGCTCCAGCTCCTCATTGTCAAGCAATGAGATGGGTGATACATAATGGAGGAAATGTTATTACTCAAATGTGGGTTGTTTTGGGAACATGGTTTTGTGGAAAATTATGTAAAACAATAATTAACTCTAATTAAATTTGACAAAATAATATTATAATATAATTTAAAAAATATAAATTATAATATGTAATGTTTTTGAATATTTTTATACAAAATGGTTTATATATTCCATTTATATTTATGTTTCATTATTTATATTATAAAAATTTATTTCTTTCTACAATAATTTGTTTAAAATTATATCCAGCAAATTATTTTTTTTGGTTTAACCATAAATATAAATATAATAATGTTCCAATGTGTTTAAATTGGATAAAACAATTTATTAGATTTACTGATTCAGGACATATTATAAATTTTATATATTATTTTTATCCAAACTTTGGACCAATTGGATTTAATATTCATTTTATAATTACATCTGGTTATTGGATAGGTCGTTTATTTTTTAATATGAAAGATTGTGATTCTCTCCATGAACCAATTATTATTAAAAAAGTAGAATATTTTTGTTGTTATTGTAATCATTCTGTTCCATTATTATTATTTTTGTATGAAATATACAAAGGTGAAAATATTTTTATATTTGATATGAAATCATTATATTATTCTTATGTTTGGGGTTATGGATGGTTTATATTTGTATATATGCCATGGAGAAATATTACACAAGATTATGTATATGATTTACTTCATCCAAATGTTTCTCTCCAAACAAAGTTTATGTTTATTTCTTTATTAACAATTTTTATAGGTATTTCAAATAGTATTGGTTATTATTTGACAAATTAAAAATTCCATATAATATTTATTATATTATATGGAAAAAGATGAATGCAAAATATTAAATAATAATAAAAATTTAATAATATGTTTTGGTGGATTATTTCTACAAATGGGTAAAATTCCTCCATTTGAATTTTTACGATACTTATCATCAATATATAAAAATAGTTGTGATTTATATTTTTTTATAGATAGAAAACAATGTTGGTATCATAAAGGAATACATAATATTACAACTAATATAGATGAAACTGTTACTTATTTAAAAGATATAATTAAAAATTATGAAAAAGTAATTTTTATGGGGGTTTCTGCAGGAGGATATGCTGCTATATTATTTGGTTCTTTATGTAATGTAAAAAATGTAGTTAGTTTTATTCCTCAAACTATTTTAAAAAATCCAATTAACTTAAAATATAAAAATTTGAAAGAAGTTGTAAATAATACTACTCAATATTTATTATATGGAGACTTTAATATAAAAGATATAAATAATTTACATCATATTAGACATTGTAATAATTTACAAGAATTTAAAACTGTAAAAATTATAAAAAAAAATAATATTATTTTAAAAAAATTAAGAGATGAAGGTATAATAAAAAAAATAATAGATTATATTATGCTTCATTAATAATTTGTATTATTCTATTTTTATTATTTTTATGACATTTTATATGTTTTAATTTTAAAATTTTTGAAATAACATTAAAAAACTCCCATCCACATCCACAAGTTACTTCAATAATTTTTGTCCCTTCTTTACAAAAAAACATATTTGACATTACTGCACCATGAGCACAAATTATTAGTTTAGCATTATTAAAATATTTAATTTGTTCTTCAAATTCTAAATCTTCAAAATATAAACTTTTAAAATCATCTTTATATTTATTTTTTAAAAATAATTCAATACTATTAATATTATTTATTTCTCTTCGTTCTTTTCCAGTACGAATTCCATTATTATTATTTAATTTTTGTAAATATTCATCATTAATTAATTGTTTACGTTCACCTCTTTTAATTAAAATTACTTTTGGATAATCATTAATATATTCTAAATGATTGATATTATATTTTTTAAATATAAAATTTCTAAATTTATCAAAATTTAGTTTACTAATATATTTTTCTTTTTTTTTGTAACAAATTGTATTTACATTTAAACTATTAAATTCAGAACTTAATAATTCTGTATGTTTAACCATCATAACATCTGTATATATTTTATAAAAATTACCAATTATCTGATTAATATTTTTTTCACGGATAACTTCATCATAATTAAAAATATCACAAATTATTTCAGGAAATAAACAATCACATATAAAATGAGCATAATGAAACAAAAAACCTCCGTTTCTATTATTTTTAACTTTTATCATATAATTAATTACTAAATAAATAAAAATATATTATTAAATAGTAGCCCATGATTCTAAACTTTGTGTATATGGATTATTTTTAAATGCATTCAAAATATCTGGTTGAATTCTAACAACATTAATATCATTTTCTGAATAACATTGTTTAGATTTTACAGAACCATATTGTTCTTTACTAATAGGAAGTTGTGCTATATTAGAACAGTTTGGTGCCCACATTCTAGGATTCTCTCTATCACTATCTATTCTTCCAGAACAAACATTTACAGTAGGATTAAATAATTGATGACTTCCATGTGATTGATAACTAACTTGAGTACATTCTAATTTATCATTATTATTTTGTCTATAATTAGCTTCTTGAGAAGTAGGAGCTACATTAGCACCTCCTGCACTTCCAATATATCCACAATTTGTAGTATCTCTTTGATTAGCAATAGGTTGTTGATTATGTAAAACTTGTTGTGAAATAGATTGATTACCAATATAGGTATCTGGAGAGAAAAGAGTAGTTTGTTTAATAGTTACGGGTGCATTATCTCCTTCTGTTTTCACATAAGTATTTGGAACAGTTTTGCCTCTACCTCCATATAATTTAATATTATCCCCATATTCTTCTTTTCTTGTAGGACGTAATATATCCATAAAAGGAGCTACAACTGCACCAATTGCTTGACTAAAAGAACTACGAAATGTATCTGGTTGTCTTATAGTACTTCTATTATTTTCATAATTGGTATGACTCTTATAATGCAATTCTCTATCGTCCCCATTAGTTCTATTTACAGCATTACTATGATTTACAAAATTATTTGCAGTTTCTGTTCTTTTAGATGGTTCCAAATTAGGTTTGACATAATTACTATTTTTTGTTAAAGATGCATTACCAATATAAGATTGAGTTGTACTATTTCTATTTGTATCACTTTGTACTTCTTCAATTGGTCGCAACATTTGACCTTTTTCTTGTCCAGTTGTAGTTAACCATCTATCTTGATTTTGAATGAAAAATGTATCTGGTCGGTATTTTTCAGTTTTTCCTAGAATTCCTACATTTTGGACATGAGCATAAGCAGGACCTTCCAAGTTTTCATATGTATATTCCATTTTTGGATTTGTTGTAATACGTAATTCATTTACAGTTTTTGGCAACCATGCATTTCTATCTTCCATACCAGAATTATAACCACCACTTCCTTCTGTAGTATATCCTTTTCCTAAACCAGGTCCAACATTTTCAGTTTGAAAAGGTTTAACATTTGCATTATTCATACCAGGATTCACTCTTGACTGTAAAAAATCACTCCAATTTGGAGTTCCATGAGCCCAATTAATATTCTTTTCAGGTTTAAATAAAGGTGCTTGTTCTACTTTTTCTATCATTTGACTTCCAGTACCACTCATATTATCCAGTAAAGTTTGATTGACATTCATGTTATAAATTTGTCCTTTGATTTTTCCTCCATAAAAAGGAACCATATTGTTATGCTTGAATTGTTCTGTATCTAAATAATTTCCAGATAATGAATAAATATCTTGTATTTCATTACCTACATTCTCTCCTTTATTCACTTTTTTTTCATAATAATCTTGATTAAAATATTTATCAGTTGCTGTATTCGGATTTGGATATTCTCTAACAGTATCTACTAATTCAGCAACATTTGTAACAGGATAATTTTGAGGAGGTATATATTGATTTGGAAGACTATTTACCTTTTTTCCCATATTTGTAAATTCTTCTCTTTTTATTTCATCTGTTAATCTTTTTTTTTGGTAATCATCCATATTTTGATTATTATTTGTTTCTTGATTAGAAATTATATATGCTCCTGCTAATGCAATAAATGGTATAGCAAATTCCATTTTATTAATATATATATAAATTATTATTATCTTAATCAACCTATTTATTATAATTTTTACAAGTATTATTTTGAGTACATAAATTTGTTCCTTTTTGAATAGAAGAAACTGGTAATGTTGTATAATCATTAGATAAATTACAATCTACTTTTGCTATATAATAATCTTTTTCTAAAATGCGAGTATTTAAATTATTTAAAAAAGGCATACATGTATTTTCTTGTGGATTTAAAGGTAAATAATACCAATTAACTTGTTCTTTATCTCTGTACATCCATGCTGGGTCAGTTGCTCTTGATTCATCCGTAAACATTTTATTATTTGTAGGATACCTTATTCTCTCTGATTTATATTCAAATTTTTGGTATTCATCTTTTCCTAAACAATCTTTATTTAAAGAACGATTAACACCTCTTAACTCACTATCTAAATTTATACAATTTGTTCTTAAGTTGGCTCCCCATAATTGAGGAACTATGTGTGGGTCTTCTACAAAAGCAGGATATTCTCCCAAGCCAGGAACATTTAATATATATCTTCCTGGATCAGTTGCTTGTTGGTTTCTTTTAATCTGTCTACACGAATCACTATTATATCTAGTTTCCATATAATATATTTATTAAAATATATTATATTTATATTATAAAGAATATTTTAGTTGATTATCATAAAATTCTTTATTTTTATTATATTCATTTTCTAAATATTTATTTTCAGAAATTAATTTTTTAATTTTTAATGCTACTATTTTTGCTTCTTCATTTTTATAATAATAACATGAAATATAATAATAAAATAATATCAAAAAATAAATATCATAATCTATATTAACCTTATAATTTTCAATCTGGGCTAATAATTTTTTACAACAATCATATCCTTCTTTATAATATTCAAAATTTATATATTTAATTATTATAAAATTTAAAATATAATGGTATCCTTTGGTAGGTTCAATAAAATTATTTAAAATGTGATAATAATCTCCATAGCTTCTCTCTATATCATCATAATATTCATCCAAAATTTCTAAAAAAAACATTTCTTCTGCATGACCATAACCTTGTAGAGTAGTATTTATACTTATTTCATTTAATCTATTCAATATTTTTTTACCAACATTTACTCCCATTATAAATAATGACCCACATACAACCCATCTATATTGTTCATAATATTCTTTTTTAAAATTAGAATCTTTATACTTTTTATCACACACATTTAATATTTGAATATGAAATTTATCTGGATTTGTATTTTTTAAAATATATAATAACATATTATTTTGATAATTTTCAGAAATTTTATTACAATTTGATGAACCTAAATTTGAATCAATCCATCCAAATTTACTTGTATGAAATGGATTATCATCTATTGTTTTACACCTTTTCTCATTTAAAACGCCCATTTTATATGAGAACTTATAAATAATTCTTCTTGATTTTTCGTGTATTGTTTTTCTTGGATATATATTTTTCTGGTCTTTCATAAGCACCCTTAATTATATTCATGTATTTTTCTTTTGGAATATTTATTATGGTATTGGTTATATTTTCCTTTAATTCTGCGTGTGTTAATCCATCTAATTTTTGTAATCGTGATTTCAGCATACTAAAATAATTTTCTATGGAATTGGTAAAATGTTGATAAGGAACAGCATATAATAAATGATTATCTTTGTTTATTACTTCTTTTACCTTTGGATTTCTATGACTACTCGCATTATCCAAAATTATTAATTTATTCTTGAATTTATTAGTTATATTTGCTTCTAAAAACTCTACCATTCTATCAGCATTTATTCCACTTTTTTCATATAAATCACAACCAACCACACCATTTACTGAAATAGCAAATATTCCTGTATATTTCTTGAATACTTCTTGTGATTGTGTTTTTATTACACATCGTTTTCCTTTTTCGCTATAACAATGGTTTCTTTTTTGTAATGATTTTATAGAGGTTTCATCTATACAAATAATATCTTCTATTTTGTATTTTTTCACTTCATCGTAAAACTCTTTTATGCTTTTATTTATGTTAATATCCTTCCCAAAACGCTTTACTGGTTCGTGTCTTATTCTTGTCATTTTCAAAGTAATATTATTATCGTAAATAATACGACTTATATGAGATTTATTCAAATCCAAATTAGGATATTTATTTTTCAATAAATATAATAAATCTTCAATTGTAATCGTTTTGTTTTTCTTAATTTCTTGTAATAAAAAATCTACATGTTCTTTATGCACCTTATATGCCTTTGGTGTTCTTTTATAACCAGCAATTTTCCCATCTTTTTTGTATTTATCAACCCAACGCATCAAACTTCGTCTGGAACATTTGAAAATTTTACAAATTTCTTCTTGTGTTTTATCTTCAACTAAATAATAATATTGAACTGCTGTTTCTTTATAATCAATACTCTTTTGGTGAGGCATTTTATATTATAACATTATTAAACAATATAAATATAATGAATTTAATTATAAATAATGAATATTGCGATAATTAATAAGGAACTTATATTACTTGGTTTGAAAAATAAACTATTAATTACTTTAAAATTTTACTTGTTAAACATATCTCAAACAGAACTATTTTGTTTTTATAGAATATTAGATTTATTGAAACAAAAGTACACTGATTCAAATGATTTAAATTTTGTTGACCAAGGCATTCGGTGTAATCTTCAAAATTATAATAAAAATTTAAATTTAGCAATCTCAAACATGTCATCTTATATTTATAATTGCAATAATGAGAACATGTTAAAAGATTTGTTAAGCAGTATTGATACTGGATTTAATTATCGTTTAGAATACAGACATGATAATTTAGAGAAGTTATTAATTGAAAATACTAACATCACAATAGAGCAAAATAATTGTCTTGAACGAATAGAAGAGAACACACAAAATATATAAAATTGAATTAATTATATAAATATAACATAATTATATAATTAATTCAATGAGTAAATATAATTGTGAGCATGGAATAAAAAAGACATATTGTAAGGAATGTGGCGGAGGTGGTTTATGTAATCATGATATACCAAAGTCAAGATGTAAAGAATGTAATATTAGTGTTATTTGTGAACATAGCAGAAGTAAATATCATTGCAAAGATTGTGGTGGTTCTCAATACTGCGAACACAAAAAACAAAAATCACTATGTAAACAATGTGGAGGAAATGGTATATGCGAACATAACAAAGTTAGAATAAGATGTAAAGAATGTGGTGGTTCTCAAATATGTAACCATGGAAAACTAAAATCCAGATGTAAAGATTGTGGTGGTAGTTCTTTTTGCGAACACAACAAAAGAAAAGAGTTTTGCGTAGATTGTGATGGAAGTAGATTATGTGAACACGGACAACAAAAATGTAAAGAATGTTTTAAACATTTGTTATGTGAACACAATAAATATAAAAGTAGCTGTCGTGATTGTGGAGGTAGTTCTTTTTGTGAACACAATAAACTAAAACAAATATGTAAAGAATGCGGTGGAGTTAGTATTTGTGAACACGGAAAACAAAAATCAAGATGCAAAGATTGTGAAGGAGGAAGTATTTGTGAACACGGAAAACAACGTACACTATGTTCTGAATGTGGCGGTTCTCAAATATGCAGACATAATAAAAGAAAAACGTATTGTTTAGAATGTGGTGGAGGCGCAAGGTGTGAACATGGTAAAATACGTGGCAATTGTAGAGATTGTGGTGGTAGTTCTTTTTGTGAACATAATAAATATAAAACATCTTGTAAAGAATGTGGTGGCTCAAAATGGTGCATTCATAATAAGGATAAACAATATTGTAAAATATGTGATGGAAAGTATTTATGTAAAAATGAATGGTGTGAAACAACAAGAAATGTTAAATATGAAGGTTATTGTGTTGCGTGTTTTGTAAATAATCCAGATAACCAAAATAAACCATCAATGCGTAATTACAAAACCAAGGAAAAAGAGGTAGTTGAACGTATTACACAAACCTTTACAGATTTTACTTGGATTGCTGATAAAAAAATTAAAGATGGTTGTTCTATGCGACGTCCAGATTTATTACTAGACATGGGTTGTCATATTATTATTGTTGAAATTGACGAAAATAAACATAGTGATTATGATTGTAGTTGCGAACATAAGCGACTAATGGAAATATCACAAGACCTACAACATAGACCAATAGTGTTTATTCGTTTTAATCCAGATGATTATACTAATAAAGATAATATATTAGTAAAATCTTGTTGGAAATTAAATAAGTTAGGTGTAATGCAAATTATAAAAACTAAACAAGAAGAATGGGAAGAAAGAATTAAAAGTTTAAAACAACAAATACAATATTGGATAGATAATTCAACCGAAAAAACATTAGAAATAATTGAATTATTTTATTAGAATACACCCATTATGTTTCCATATTTCGTCTTTCACCTCTTCAATAATAAAAAAAGAAGAGGAAAAAGTAAGACCATCGTAGGTGAAATTCCTACTATTGATTTTTCATTTTTTCTTATTTTTTTGCCTAATAAAATGGGCGTTTTAAATAATAAAAGGTGTAATAACTAAATCTGCTTTACTAATAGTTATTAAATGACTTTCAGGACAAGTTCTTTCATCCTTTGTAGGATGATATATCTCTCTATTCTTATAAATTTTTTCCAAATATTTATATTTTGGTAAATCATTTATTTCCATTAAAATATATTTTGTCAAATTATCTAATCCTACATTATTTCTTATTTTTTTTATATTTTCAATACAATTTTCATCTGTATATATAACTAAATAACATGGAATTTTTAATAACGATTCCATATTATTTATACAATCATTTAATGTTCTAGATGATTTATTATATTTAGTTAAATCAAAACAACAAGTTGTTAATGTACAATCTGGTATAGACATATTATTTATATATTAAAATACTATCTTCTAAATAATTTTTATCATATATTGTAATTTGTGTTGTTCTATCCCAAGTACTATAATTAATTAATACTCTCTCATTTTCTACTATAATACTTAAACAATATTCTATTGGATTATCTGAAAATTTAAATGGTGCAGAATATCTTAATAGTTTCATATATTCATCAAATACTGTAATTACATGATAATAATGTCTAGGATTTTCATGAGATACTATATGTTGAATAAACCATATTTCATTATTATAACTAAAACCACAGGTTGAACCTCTTAAATGAGAGAAATAATGTGGTGTTATAATTTCTTTAACTACATATAATTCATTATTATCATTTATTTTACATATTCTTAATGGACTCCAACTATATATAATATGAGTCTCTCTTTTATATTCTACGTATACCCAATTTTTTTCACATCCTGTATTTATAAAATTCGGAACAATATCATTACCATTTAAATAATTATTATATATATCATACTTTCCTGCACCAATACCAATAGTAAAATTTTTATGATATTGTGTTCCTATATATAATAAATTATTCTCTTCTGTAGTTCTTTTATCTCTTGTCTCTCCTAACTTTCTATATATCTTAACATCTTCAACTCCTATATATAATCTATTATCAAAATTAATAGCCATTAATTTTTCTTCTTTTATATGAAATGAACTATCCAATTCTATATATTTATTTAATGTAATTATATGTTTTTCACAATTTGTATAAATACCATTAGGTGTAATATTATAATTTACATATCTTAAATTCATACAATAACCATCTTTATTTGGTATCATACAACTTGATGATGAAACAAAATTTATTAGTTCATTATTTATTTCTGTTTCAAAAGAATTATTTAAAGTTATTATTTTGTTTGATTGTAATATATTATCATAAAATTTAAAATTAGATAATATATTTTGAGTATCATTATTTCTTGTATTTAATATTTTTACAAGTTCATTATTTACATTTTTAATTCCCAAATAATAAGCTATAATAGTATATTCATAATATATTTTATCTGTATATACATCATTTTGTAAAAATAAATATCCATCTCTATTTAAATTTTTGTCTAATACTTTTTTTGCAATTTCATAATAAATATTTGATAAAACATGTTTTGAATGTATTCTATAGTATTTAATAATTTCATATATTCCTTCTAATCTATCTTGATAATACTGAAATCCATCTAACCATGTATGAAATGCTTTTTCAATTTTACCTGTATTCATATAAGCAAACCCTAATTTATAGTAACTACACCATACTTCTTCTTGCCATCCACCAAATTCTATTCTCTTTTTATAAATATCTATCGCTTCTTCATACTTACCTAAATCATAATAACTATTTGCTAGATAAAAATGATATCTATCATTATTTGGTTCTTTTAAAATTCCATCTCTTAATAACTGAACATCTCTCTCAAATTTATTATGTTTACAACCTCCATCACCTATATCATTTATAAAAAATATATCTCTACTTAATACCAAACACTTAGAATCTTGTGGAGTATTTATATATTCATGAGTTACTCCTTTATAGCTATACAATCCATTATTTTTTAATATTCTTAAATTTTGATAAAAAAATATATCATTCCCTTGAAATACCATAAAATGATCATAACTTTTTAATAAAGATTTATCAAAATTATTAACTTTTAATTGCATATCTGCATCTAATAATAATACAAAATCAGCCATTCCAATACAGGATTGTAAAGCTACATTTCTATTGTGTTCAAAATTTTGAAATGGTTCTAATACAATTTTTCCTTTTATTTCTTTTTTATCAAAATATTCTTGAATTATATTTACAGTGTTATCAGTTGAACCTGTATCACAGATACAATAAGTATCTATAATATTAATAACTGAATCAAATAATCTTGTAATAATATTACTTTCATTTTTTACTATCATATTTAATACAATTGTTTGAGACATACAATTTAAATAATAAAGTATTTAAACGTTATTATTATTTAATATTATGAAATCTTTTGATTTAATTATATTAATTTTTGCTTGTTACACCAAAGATAAATATAAAGAAGAAATAAATAATATTAATAACACTTGGGCTAAAAAAAGTCAAGAATATTCTAATATAAAAATATTATATTTTGTGGGAGAAGAACATAATCCAGAATTTTATAATAATAATAATATTGAATATATTAATCTTCCTGGAGTTAAAGATGATGTTTTATCTGCATATTATAAACAATTTTTAGGAATGAAATATATATCTGAAAATTATAATACAAAATTTATATTTTGTTGTGGAACAGATACATATATAAATATACCAAAATTATTATTGTATATTAATAATTTTGATTATGAAGAATGTTTATATATTGGAGGACATGGTTGTAATAGACAAATAGGAGAGAAAAATTATTATTATCATTCAGGTGCAGGATTTATTATTACTCAAAATACTTTAAAACAAATATATCATTTATTAGAATTTATAATGAATGATTGGATCAATAGATGTAATATATATAATATTCAATATTTAATAGTTGCTTGTGATGTTGCATTAAGTTATTATTTACAACAACCTGAATATAATGTTAAAATAGTAATAAATGATCAATCATTTATTGCTTGCAATTATCTTGGGATTCCTTGTCATTGTAATCAAGTTAATATGAAAGATATTATTTCTTGTCATTATATGAAACCTCATGATTTTTATGATTTTACAAATATTTTAAATGAAAATAATCATTTTGTTTAATATATTATTCTGATTATTCTGTCTCTAGTATTATTCTGTCCAAGATGTAGGAATTTGTTTTGTTCCGCCATCATATTTTACAGCATATCCTTTTTCTATCATCCAATCATTCAAACAAAGTTCGTCCAAATATACATCTGCTAATATACGACCATATTTTTCATTTTCTATATTTTTAACTATAACAGTTTTATGTAAAATTAATTCTGATAGTGCATCTCTTGCAATCTTCGCATGCTTTTTTTCATTTTCATTTTTACTCTTTATTTCTGCTGTATCAATTCCTTTCAATCTTATTGGAAAACGATATATTGGACTATCTTTATAAGGTAGTTTTGTTGCAATTGTAATCGTATCTCCATCATATACTTTAATAACTTGACCATTCTCAATTGGTGGCATAAAAGGAATAGTTTCTGACCATTGTATTTCACGATAAGGTATAATTTTAGCTGACATTAACTAATATAAAGTATTTATTTTTCTTTATATTATTTAACCCATAAATATCCAAGAATTATAATGTTGATTTAAAAAAATTTTGGTTAAATTTTCATCTCCATTAAATGCACGATATACTTCTTTTGCATGCATATTTCTACCTATATATCCAAAAATCATTATAATTATTAATACCATTATTAAACGAATATTAATTTTATTACTTAATATTTTTCCTAAGAAAACATAACTAGCTAAATTAAAAATAATTGTATATACAGTTGTATTCAAGATAATAGAGAGAAAAATATAAAATATTAAATTTTTATTAACAACATCATTCCAAGTTAGTTTAGGATTGGTTGTTTCCAAAAATAGTTTTGTAGACATTATATTATTATATAATATAATGTTTTTATCTTATCAAACAAAAGTCATCATTTCCGTTATATGTTCTGGATTATGGATTTATTTCAGAAATAAACAATGTTATGCATTAATTCCTACGCGTTCTCTCTTTGCTGTAATATTTGTAATGGGTTGGTGTTATTTAAATTATTATGAACCGTTATTTTTACCTATTGGGTTATTCATCTTATTCTTTTATGGAAATTATTATAATATTAAATAATATATAATGAATATTTCTAGTCTATGTACCCCAGCATTTATATATATAATTATCTCAATTATTATTTTATTAGTTACTTTGTTTAAAAGTTTGAATATAACAGATACAGTTATTAGTTTATTTTTCATTTTATTATGGACTTGGGTTTTAAATTATTTTTGTATTAAGGGTTATAAAATTGTTTCATGGTTAATACTTATAATTCTCTCTTTTGGATTATTTAAAGCTATTTAATTATTTAAAGAAGATAAAAATTGAATAAAATTATTAATAAATAAATAATAATAATTTTATCTAATGGAAAGATCTCTACAAGATTATCGTTATTATCAAGAAGAAGCTGACAATGCGATTGATATTGAATTATTAATTGCTGACAAATGTATTGTAAAAAAATTTTGTGGAACTGGTAAATCATTATTAATGCGTAAATGTAAAAGTGTTCAAAATAAAAATTTAGTTGTTTATGTATTTCCATCTTTGTGTTTAATTGACCAATTTTATGATAATTATCTATTTAATGTTTCTAATAAATTAAAAATATCTTCTGAAAAAGAATCAACTACCAATCCTGAAATTATTCTCTCTTTTCTTAAAAAGAGAGAAAACAAGATTATTTGTATCACTTACCAAAGTTTCAAAACCTTGATTGACATTCTAGATGAAATAATTATTGATGTTTGTGTATTTGATGAAGCTCATAATGCGGTTGGAGAGACTTATCAAAAATTAATATTTGAAGATAATAATTCTAGAAAACAAATCTTCTTTACAGCAACTCCTAAAAATTCAAATGGTATTATTATGTATGATAGATATAATCCTGAAAATAATATGTGTGGAAAATTAGTATATGATTACTCGTATTTAAGAGGAATATATGATGGTTATCTTAATCCATTTGAAATTAGAATTGACATGTATACTGAAAATACAAATACTTCTATTTATGAAACCATTGCAAGAGCCATTTTGGCAAGTGGTAATAATCGTGTTTTAACATTTCATTCAGATGTGAATACTGATAGGGATACTTCTGTATTGAATTTTGTCAATAAAACAGAATTTAAAAAAATATTTATTAAAGTTCAAAAAGAAGAATTTCCAAAAATAAAGAAATATACAAAAATTGGGATGATTGCTTTTACTTCTTCTATGGGAATAAAAGAGAGAAAGAAGATTCTTGACAATTTTGATAAATCAAATGAAAATACAATATATATTATTTCTTCATGTGAAACAATTGGAGAAGGGATTGATACTAAGAATGCAAATATGTGTGTATTTGTTGATCCTAAATCTTCTTATACAAAAATTATTCAAAATATTGGAAGAATTGTACGAAAAGTATTTGGTGTGGATAAACCTAATTCTACTATATTAATTCCTTGTTGGGTTGATAGAACAAAATATTTAGAATGTGAAGGAGATAGAGAGAAATGTGATGAAGTTATTCGTTCTGAAATGAATAAGGATGGAGATTTCAATGGAATATTAAATGTAGTTTCTGCATTGAAACAAGAAGATGAAGATTTGTATGATATATGTCTTCATTATCCAGATAAGTTCTCTCCATCAGAAATTGAAGGAAACTTGAAAAAGCAAGGATATGATATTCAAGAACCAGTTGGATGTCTTTCTGAAACAATTGAATATCTTCTTGATAAAGAAATAGAATTGGAAGAAGATTATGAGGATGATGAAGAAATGATTATGAGAATTGCAGAAGATAATGATGTTTGTATAGAAATTCATACCGATTCATTAGAAGAACCTATTCAAACATATAATAAAGAATGTGAAGAAGTAATTCGTATATTCAAAACAGAAGATGATGAAGAATGTATTTATCAACCGATTATAGAAAAAAATGGAGAGAAAAGGAATAAAGACAAAATTTCTTCACCAGACAGAAATAAAAGATTAAATTTAAAAGTGAATAGTAACCCAGATATACAAGTTTTGTGGAAAATTACAGCTGGTGATATTACCAAGGAAATCTCTTCTTGTATTATAGATTGTGAAGTTATTGACAGGTGGGATGAAAATTTTAAAAATTTAAAAATGTTTATAGATAAATACAAGAAAAGACCTTCTGAACGTTCAGAAATTCAAGAAGAAAAACAATTATCAATATGGTTAACAAAACAAAATACAAGTTATAAAAATAAGAAAATGTTAGAAAAAAGATATGATTTATATACTGAATTTCTAAAAAAATATAAAGAATATTTTAAAGATTTGGATGAAAAATGGATGGAACATTTTGAAAATTTAAAAATGTTTATAGATGATAATAAGAAAACTCCGAATAGTAATTCTAAAAATAGAGAAGAAAAAAGTTTAGGATATTGGTTATCAAAACAAAATACAAGTTATAAAAATAATGTTAAATCAATAAAAAATCAAATACATTATAATTTATGGACTTTATTTCTAGAAAAATATAAAGAATATTTTAAAGATTTGGATGAAGATTGGAATGAAAATTTTGAAAATTTAAAAAATTTTATAGATGAAAACAAAAAGAAACCTTCTGAAAAATCTAAAAATGAAGAAGAAAAAAAATTATATACTTGGTTATCAAACAATAAATATAAAAATAAAATACAAGGAATGCAAATTAAGGAAAGATATGATTTATATACTGAATTTCTAAAAAAATATAAAGAATATTTTAAAGATTTGGATGAAGATTGGAATGAAAATTTTGAAAATTTAAAAAAATTTATAGATGTTAATAATAGAAAACCAAAACAAAAACCTAAAAATCCATATGAAAAAGAATTGGGACAATGGTTGACAAACCAAAAACAAAATTATAAAAATAAAAAAAAATCAATGAACGACCAAATACATTATGATTTATGGACTGAATTTCTTGAACAATACAAGCAATATTTTGATTCTTCTTCAAAGAAAAAGTCTATGAAACTAAATACAACAACTATATCTTCTTCTTCAACAAAAGAAAAGAGAGAAAGAAATAAATCAGAACTATCAGAACTACATCAAAAATATAAAACTATGAATTCACAAAATCTTCATAAAGAATTCAATGAAAATCCAAAATTATGGGAAACCTATCACACAAATTCAGAAGAAAATGAAAAATCATTTCCAGAAGAAGAAATACCTCGTAATCGTATTA
>Ga0315284_10000852_pt1 | contig 41883 bp, 34 predicted proteins | sample YL17G09_16_MG_FD_203696 | JGI IMG/M metagenome (GOLD analysis project Ga0315284, IMG submission 203696) | Sediment microbial communities from Yellowstone Lake, YNP, Wyoming, USA - YL17G09_16 | ecosystem: Environmental > Aquatic > Freshwater > Lake > Sediment | place: USA: Wyoming | collected...
ATGGCCGTCCTCGACGAGGTGCCCCGCAGCGCCAACGCGGTATCCGCGGACGAAGTGGAGCTGCTGCGGATCGGCAGTGAGGAGTTCTACGAGATGCTGCACGAGCAGGTCGAGATCGCCGAGGGGGTGATCCGGATGCTCACCCACCGGCTTCGCGAGACCGACGGCCAGATCAGGGAGTTGCGCCGCTCGATGGTGGCAGTCGCGGGGCTGGAGGGAGGAGCGGCGGGCCGCCAGACGCGCCGGGATCCGAATCGGGCCAGGTGAGCGGGGGGTTCCGCCTCACGTTCACGGCGCGGTCTTGGCGATCTCCGCGCGCAGTCGTGAGAGCCAGCCGAGGGCCCGTCCGCACGTCTCGCAGTCGGCGTCGGACGTCCCGCATGGCACTCCGTCCGCCTGCGACTCCGCGCAGCGCGGCTCGGCGGCGAGCGTCAGCAGTTCCTCGAACTCCTTGAAGAACATCGCCTGCGCGTCGGCCGGCAACGCGTCGCGCAGGCGCTGGACGAGGAGCGCCTCGCGGAGGAAGTCGGCGGACTGGGAGGGGGCGGGGTCGAAGCCGCGAGTGCTCATCCAATCTCCTCGCTAGCGGCGGGTACTACGCTGGCCGAGGACGGGACGCCGAGCCTCCATGACCGCTGAGACGCCGGGCGTCCGGCCGGACCGTGCTTGCCGCATCAGCGCCGCGACGGCCTGTGCCGCGGCGCCGGTGCACGGCGAGGGGAAGATGCAGTTCACCCGGATGGCGCTGATGGCTGCCTGGCGAAAATCGTAGGACCACAGCGTAGCCGGTACGGGCGAAGGCAGCACTCGTGGCATCGAGACATTCAGGAGCCGACCGGAGAGCGTCCCTATCGAATACTGGCCACCCGTCCACATGCCCGACGTGAGGGGCGAGAACGTCGTGAACCCCGTGGTCGCGGTGATGGCTATCGTGCCGCCGTTGGCCTCCCAGTACTCGCTCGTCGAGCCCCGCGCCTCGCCGCCTCCCGCGCCGGTCTGCCCTCCGCTCGCGTCGAACGACGTGGTCGCCAATCTGGTCGGGCCGAACTTGAGCTTGGAGCTCGCCGCGACCGCGAAGCCCTTCCAGGTCGGCTCAGCGGGGTTGTACCAGAACACCTGCAGCCACTGCAGCGTGTCCCCAACCGCGTGCGGAAGATGGGAATTGTCTACCTGATAGAGGTACAGCCCGCTGACGTTCCATGAGGAGGAGAACATCGCCGCGAGTGACCCAGCGAACCCCGTCGCGCCTGGGACAAGCGGGTTGCGGACGACGGTCGTCACCGAGTCCGACTGCCCCAGGATCAGCGGCGCGAGGCTCGAGAACTGGCCGAACGCCCCTGAGCGCTGGATGTCGGCGATCGCGGCGTCGCGTTCCCCCGGGAGCCACGGCCGACGCAACGCGACGTAGAGCGACGGCGTCTCGCGCACCGTAAGCGAGTCGAGGTATCGGAGTGTGGTCGGGATGGCCGGGACATGCACCGAGATGGTGTCGACGTGGGTGCCGCCGAGCGCCGCCCACGTGTCGCGCTCCCAGCGGATGAAGCCGCTGCCCTGCCCCACCGAGTCGACGAGTCGGATCCACTCGTCGGCGGTGTGCGAGACCGTCCACGCCATGGACGCGGAGTCCGGTCCCGACATGACGATCGCCACGGAGTCTCGTTGGGTCGTGACGCTGTCCTCGTGGAGCGAGCGGCTGCCGCTGGTCCGGCTCAGCGATGCGCCAGGCTGGTCGGTCGGGCCCGCCGAGTCGTGGCAACCGTAGACCGAGGCGAGGAGTGCGCACCCGAGCACACCAGCGACCCGACGAGAGGACGTCCGCATGACCGAATAGATACCCACGGCCGGACTGCAACGCACCTAGGCCTCACCCTCGCCAGCACGAGGGGTCGGCATGCACGCACGCCGACCCCCCAGATATCTCTCACGCCGACAGTGCTACGGCTGCGGCCGCTCGAGCACGATGGTCCCCAAGAAGGCGCCCGTCGCAGCAACCCCCTTCCTCGAGAGGCTCGAATACAGCCAACTCTCGCGCAGCTGGCCGAGAGTGTAGTAGCAGTACTCCGGCGGGAGTTGAGGCGGACACGTGAGCACACCCGGGACGGTGTTACTGGCGTACTCGAGCGGCTCGACCGTCGTGAGATCCACCGCGCCCAGGGGGACGACCGGCGCCGCGGAATACGTGACGCCGCCCGTGGTGACCCGCACGGCGTAGCTGAAATCCCGACCCCACGTCGGCAGCGCGCCGGTCGACGTCACCCGGTTCACGACGTAGCAATCGCCCTCGGCCGGCTCCTCCGTGAGCACCGTCTGCCGCAGCGCATCGCACTGCTGGGCGTCGTACAGGTAATCGTACCTCGAGGACCGGTACGTCACCTGGCTCGTGAGCCGGATGTACTCCAGGCTCGTCACGCCGCTGGAGGCCTCGTAGCACAGGCCCACGATGACGCCCGTATCCTTCTCCAGACGGAAGCAGTCGCCGCTTGGCGGCATCACATCCCGAAGCAGCACGCTGTCGAGGACGACCCGCCCTGTGGACTGCCGGAGGCTGAGCTGCACCGGCCAGGACAGCGGGCCATAGTAGGTGCCCTTGAAGTAGGTCGACTGCTCGCGGCCGGCCGACTCCTGCGCATAGTACTGGTCGAGAACGACCTCGTCGCTCTCCAGGTCCGTCCACCTCCACTGCGTGGAATCGTAGTTCGTCACCGTCACGTCGCTCAGGTTCATCTGGAGCTGGAACGTGGCCGGCGGCACTGCGTCCGCGCCGACGATCTCGATCGTCCCCGAGAAGTCGTTGTTGCCCGGCTCGGCGTCGCTCGGCCTCACGTCCTGAATCTCGGCCCGGAGGCTGTACGTGCCCACCGATCCGAACGTGGTAGCGAATGCGCAGATCACGGAGCCGCCGGCATCGACCCAGATTCGCCGGGCGATATCGATCTGCACGTCGTTCGCGTAGAGCGCGCAGTTCCCGGTCGCGCCGACGTCCTTGGAGGTCTCCCTGACATGGGCGAAGATCTGGACCGGAGAGCGCACGATCGCGCGCGGGAGAGTCGTGATTCCCGTGACGGCGAGGTCCGGGTGGCCGGTGAGGGCGGTCGCCGAAGCCGTCACGACATCCGTCCGCCGCGGATCGATACCCGTGACGTTGGCTTGCACCACGAACGATGCCCCGGCCGGAATGCCGGTGTAGTTGAACACCCGCGTCGACTGGTCCCCGGGCAGCTTGGTGTGGTTGAAGGTGGAGAACAGCCGGCCGTTTGCACCGTATACCTTCACCTGAGCCTTGACGATGTTCCCATCGGGACTGGAGACCGACCCATTGCGCGGGAAGCTCGTCACCGTGAGAACGGCCGCGCCCGATTCCACGAACGCCGCCGTCTGGATCGCCGCAGACCCGGACCGTCCGGTGCCGGGCTTCACCCCAGTGTCCGCGTAGCGCGTCGAGTTTAACACGAGCTGCGGACCACTCCCTCCGCTGGCCGAAGCGAAGCTCGGCCGCAGGCTCGCGGCAGGCGCCGTAGTCTCGTTGGCGCAGCCTGTGGCCGCCATGGCCACCGCTGCAGCTGCCAACCAGGCCACGCGTCGAGTAGAGAAGCTCATTTGCCGGTACTCCTGACCACGGTCACCTGCTTTGCCTAACTAGCCCTGCCGAAGTACACAGCAGAATCAGTGCCGCTCCGATCAAGGGCGATTCGAGGGTTGAGGCAGACAGCATCCTCGGCATTGTAACCTCTTGTTTGTGAACATCTTGACATACTAAGACTATCGAAAATCACACAGCGAAGTTGGCGTGGAGTCAGGCGCAAGACGCTTCTTGCGTCCTGCGCGGCAGCCGCAAGATACCACACCATCCGGCGTTTCACGAGAGCAACGCCGATCCGTCTTCCGCACCCTATAAGATGGACGCGTTGAACTGGCACTGCGGTGACCCACCGCACGGCCGCGCCCGACGGACCGAGGGTCGAGGCCCATTCCGCGCCCCATTGAGATGACGTAGCTTCTCGCCCGCACCCATCTGGTCCACCACAGTAGCAGGGGGCGCCGTCGCCCCGCTGGCCCACCATAGGGAGTCAGCCCAATGTTGCGGTTCATCACCATCGCCCTGGCCCTGTCAGTCGCCGCCTCCGTGGCCCGAGCGCAGGGCACCCAGCCCGCCGACCTCATCGTCACCGGCGCCCACGTGTACACCTCCGACGCGGCCCGGCCCCTCGCGCAGGCCTTCGCCGTCCGCGGCGACCGCGTGGCATTCGTCGGCAGCGCCCGCGAGGCGCTGACGCTGCGCGGGCCGGCGACGCGCGTGGTGGATCTGCCGGGCCTCACCGTCATCCCGGGCATCACCGATGCCCACGCCCACCTCCTCAGTATCGGCACCGCCCTGCGCACGGTTGACCTCACCGGCACCCGCTCGTACGAGGAAGTGATCCAGCGGGTCGCCGCGCGCGCCGCCCAGGCGCGGCCGGGCGAGTGGATCCGCGGGCGGGGCTGGAACCAGATGGATTGGGCCGACACCCGGTTCCCGACCCACGAAGCGCTGAGCCGCGCCGTGCCGAACAACCCGGTCGCGCTGACGCGGGTGGACGGCCACGCCATGCTGGTCAATGGACGCGCACTCGAGCTGGCGCGCATCACCGCCCAGACGCCGGACCCGGACGGCGGACGCATCCTGCGCAACCCGGACCGCAGCCCGGCCGGCGTATTCGTGGACGCGGCCGAGGGGCTCATCGGCCGCGTGATGCCGCCCCCCTCGCGGGACGAGACGCGCGAAGCGGTGCTCGCGGCCGTCGCCGAAGCGAACCGCTGGGGCCTGACGGGGATGCACGACGCCGGCGTCGGCCCGATTACGATCGACATCTACGAGGAACTGGCCCGCGCCGGACGCTACAACCTGCGCAACTACGTGATGATCGACGGCGACTCGCTGACCCTGCGCCGCTACTTCGCCCGCGGCCCGCAGCGCGCGCTCTACGAGGGCCGCATCTGGCTCCGCGCCATCAAGCTCGTGGCCGACGGCGCCCTTGGCTCGCGCGGCGCCGCGCTCCTCGAGGACTACAGCGACGAGCCGGGCAATCGCGGCCTCATCACCGAACCGATGGAACACGTCCGCGCCGTCGCGGTGCAGGCGCTGCGCAACGGCTACCAGCTGTGCGTGCACGCCATCGGCGACCGCGCCAACCGGGAGACCCTCGACGCGTTCGAGTGGGCCCTCGGCCAGGTCTCCACCGCCGACCACCGCTTCCGCATCGAACACGCGCAGATCATCCACCGCCTCGACATCCCGCGGTTCGCCCAGCTGGGCGTGATCCCCTCGATGCAGGCGAGCCACCAGTCGGGCGACGCACCGATGGCGATGAACCGCCTCGGCTGGACGCGCGTGCAGGGCGCGTACGCCTGGCGCTCGCTGCTCAACACCGGCGTCGTGATCCCCAACGGCACCGACGCGCCCGTGGAGGCCGTGAACCCGATGATCGGCTTCCACGCCGCCATCACGCGGCAGGACGCGAGCGGCTGGCCGGCCGGTGGGTGGTTCCCGGCCGAGCGGATGACGCGGGAGGAAGCCCTCCTCTCGATGACGCTGTGGCCCGCCTACGCCTCGTTCACGGAAGACGTGGGCGGCTCGCTCACGCCGGGCAAGTACGCGGACTTCGTCGTCCTCACCCAGGACATCATGACCGTCGCTCCCGAGCGCATCCTCGAGACCCGGGTGCTGATGACCGTGCTCGGCGGACGGGTGGTCTACCAGAAAGAGGGGTGGCAACCGTGAGGACCGACGCACCGACGTACCGGCGTACCGGCGTACCGGCGCACGGACGCACCGACTCACGGACTATCGGGCTGACGGCGCTGATGGTCGCTGCGACGCTTGGGCTCTCCGTCGCGCCGGCGGCGGCGCAGACGGCGCTTCGCAACCCGCTGCCGCCGCTCCGCGAGCAGGCGGAGATCCGCCAGCGGTGGATCCAGTTCCGGCTCGACAGCGTGCTGCCGGGCCTGATGCGCACGTACGACGTGCAGATGTGGGTGGTCAGCGGCCGGGAGAATAACGACGACCCGGTGTACACGCAGCTGGTGCCGGGCATCGGCGCCACGATGGGCCGCCGCACGATCCTGGTCTTCTTCGACCGGGGTCCGGGCCAGCCGGTGGAGCGCATCGCCATCGGCTCGGGGGGCGGCGGCCTCTACCGGCCGCTCCGCGACACGGCGCTCGCGCGGCAGCTCGGATCGTTCGGGCAGGACCGCTTCGAGCTGCTGCGCCGCGTCATCGCCGAGCGCGACCCGCGGACCATCGCCCTCGACGTCTCACCCGGCGACGCGTACGCCGACGGCCTGAGCGCGGGTGACTGGCAACAGCTTCAGGCGCTGCTCACCCCCCAGTGGTGGCCTCGGGTGAGGAACGCCGAGGGGCTGGTCATCGACTACCTGTCGGTGCGCGCCGCCGGGATGCTCGACACCTACGTGCCGCTCCAGCAGCTCGCGCACGAGATCATCCGCACGATGTTCTCGCGCGAGGTCATCACCCCCGGCACGACGCGGGCGAGCGACGCCGCGTGGTGGGCGCGCCAGAAGCTCAACGACATCGGGCTCGGGGCGTGGTTCAATCCGTACATCACCGTGCAGCGGCGCGGCGCGGTCGGCGACACCCTTGGGGACCCGGTCCTGCTCCCCGGCGACGTCCTGCACGTGGACTTCGGCATCACCGGGCTCGGCCTCAACACCGACACCCAGCACATGGCGTACATCCTGCGCCCCGGCGAGACGGCGCCGCCGACCGGCCTGCTCGCGGCGCTGCGGAACACCAACCGCCTGCAGGACATCGTGATCGGGGAGATGCGGGCGGGGCGGACAGGAAACGAAGTGCTGCTGTCGTCCCTCGCGGCGATGCGCGCGGCGGGCATCAACGGCTCGGTGTACGGCCACCCTGTCGGCGACCACGGCCACGCGGCCGGACCCTACGTCGGGCTGTGGGACCGTCAGGCGTCCATCGTCGGGCGGGGAGACGTGCGGTTCCTGCCCAACACCTGGCACTCCATCGAACTGCAGTCCACGACGCCGGTCCCCGAGTGGGGCAACCAGCCGGTGACGATGTTTGAGGAGGAGGACGCGGTCGTCGGCGCGAACGGCGCCGCGCGCTGGATCTACCGCCGGCAGTCCGAGCTGCTGGTGGTACGGTAGCGCGGCCGACTCCGGCTATATTCTGCGCTAGCCCGGAGCGGACTCGATGGCGGATGTGACGCGCAGGCGGACGACGAGCGTGGACGTGGGCGGCGTGAAGGTGGGCGGCAACCACCCGATCGTCGTCCAATCCATGACCAACACCGACACCGCCGATGTCGAGGCCACCGCCCACCAGGTCGCCGCGCTCGCCGCCGCCGGCTCGGAGCTGGTGCGCGTCACCGTCAACACCGAGGAGGCGGCCGCCGCCGTCCCGCGCGTCGCCGAGCGCCTCGCCGCCCTCGGCTGCGCGGTGCCGATCGTCGGCGACTTCCACTACAACGGGCACCAGCTCCTCGCCAAGTACCCGGACTGCGCCCGCGCCCTCGCCAAGTACCGCATCAACCCGGGCAACGTGGGAGGCAAGCGCCACGACGAGAACTTCCGGGCCATCATCGAGATCGCGCTGGCCAACGGGAAGCCGGTCCGCATCGGCGTGAACTGGGGCTCGCTCGACGGCGCGCTCCTCGCCGAGCTGATGGACGCCAACGCGAAGACCGCCGCGCCGACGGACGCGCGCGAAGTCACCCTGGAGGCGATGGTCGAGAGCGCGCTCCGCTCCGCGCGCCTCGCCGAGGAGTGCGGACTCGGCCACGACCGCATCATCCTCTCGGCCAAGGTCTCGCTGGTGCAGGACCTCGTGGACGTGTACCGCAAGCTCGCCGCGCGCTGCGACCACCCGCTGCACCTCGGGCTCACGGAAGCCGGGATGGGAGCCAAGGGCATCGTGGCCTCGACGGCCGGCCTCTCCATCCTGCTGCAGGAGGGCATCGGCGACACGATCCGCGTCTCGCTCACCCCCGCCCCGGGCGGCGATCGCACCGAGGAGGTGCTCGTCGCCCAGCAGGTCCTGCAGTCGCTCGGCATCCGGAGCTTCGTCCCGCAGGTCACCGCCTGCCCCGGCTGCGGCCGCACCACCAGCACCTTCTTCCAGGAGATGGCGGCCGAGATCCAGGCGCACCTGCGCAGGCAGATGCCCGCGTGGCACGCGACGCGCGCCGGCGTGGCGGAGCTGCGCGTCGCCGTGATGGGCTGCGTCGTGAACGGGCCGGGCGAGTCCAAGCACGCCGACATCGGCATCTCGCTCCCCGGTGCTTTCGAGGAGCCGGTCGCCCCCGTCTACGTGGACGGGCGGCTGTTCACCACCCTCCGGGGCGAGCTTCTCGTGCCCCGGTTCCTCGAGATCCTCGACGAGTACGTGGACTCGCACTACGGGCGGCGGTGACGCGATCGCCCCGGACGGACGGCAAGAAGCCGGCTCTCCCGGGGCTGGCGGGTCAAGAGTACAAAGAGTACAATTCGTACAACCTGAGGACTCGATGCGCCTGCCCATCTCCGAATTCCGTCGCCGCCTGCCCGCCCTGGTCCGTGAACTCCAGCGCGACCCCACGGCGTACGTCCAGATCACCGTCCGCGAGGAAGCCGTGGCCGAGTTGCGTTCCATCCAGCCCGCCCCCGCCCCCGGTGAGGCGGCCCGCCGGCTGCTCGCGCTCGAGCGGCGGATGCGCGCCCGCGGCGCGAAGTCGCCGAAGGATGTGTCGCGGCGCGCCGACGAATACCTCTACGACATCGAGCGGTGACGCCCCGCTTTCCGTCGGGCCGCGCCTTCTGCGACACCAGCTTCTTCTTCGCGGCGCTCGCGCCGCGTGACGTGAACCACGCCCGCGCCCGCGACCTGCTGACGGCGTGCCTGGACGAAGGCGTCGCGCTGCACACCACCTGGGACGTCGTCAGCGAAACGGCCACCCTGCTCACCTACCGGCTCGACCGGCGCGCCGGCGTGGCGTTCCTCGATGACGTGAAGCCCGCACTGGCTATCGTCCCCACCACGTCCGCAGTACTGAGCGAGGCTGAAGCGGTCTTCCGCCGCTTCGCGCCCCGGATGCGGCTGTCGTTCTGCGATGCGGTCTCCGTCGTCGTCCTGACTTCGATCCTGCGCGACGCGCCGTGCCTCACCTACGACCGCGACTTCACGGCGCTCGGCCTGACGGTGATGAGCTGATGTGAACACCACCAATCGTCTGGAGAGGTCCTCGTGATACGACGTTCAGCCCATCGTGCAGTCCTGCTGCTCGCCGCCCTCGCACTGGCGGGCCGCGTCGCCGCCCAGGAGCCGGATGTCGGCGACGCGAAGGTCTCCCACAACCGCGACATCGTCGCGAGCACCGAGTGGCTCGCGTCGCACCTCGACAGCGTCGGCGTCTCCGTCATCCACGTCGGACGCACCGACTCGCTCTACCGCGTGGGACACATCCCGGGCGCGCGGTTCCTCCTGCTCTCGGCCGTCGCGACGACGGTGGGCGAACTGACCAACGAGTTCCCCGCGCCGGCGCAGCTCGTCGCGACCTTCCGGGACCTCGGCGTGGGCGGCAGCGGCAACATCGTGATCTACGGCGACGACGCCGGCATCCTCGCGGCGCGCGCCTGGGTGGCGCTCGACCTCCTCGGTCACGGCAACCGCGCCGCGGTGCTCGATGGAGGGCTGGTGAAATGGCGCGCCGAGAACCGGCTGGTCGAGACCACCGTGCGCACCGCCACGCCGCGGCCGTTCACCGGACAGTGGCGCGCGGACCGGATCGTGAACGCGTCGTGGGTACGGTCGCACCTGCGCGACAGTACCGTGGCATTCATTGACGCGCGGTCCGCGGACCAGTTCAACGGCGCCGAGCCGCCCTGCCCGCCATCGCATCCCGCCTGCCCGCAGATCCCGCCGGAGCGCCGCGGTCATCTGCCCGGCGCGGGGAACGTCTTCTGGATGAACGCTCTCGTCTCGGCGCAGAACCCGGTGCTCCGCTCGATGCACTTCCTGCACGAGGAGCTGTGGGTGCCGAGCGGCGCCGACCGCGGCCCGGTCACGACCGTGGCGACCTACTGCCGGACCGGGATGCAGGCGAGCCACGCGTACTTCGTGGCCCGCTACATCGGCTACCGCGACGTGCGGCTGTACGACGGCAGTTTCATCGAGTGGGCCGGCCTGCCGGTCGCGCAGTACCCCGTGGAGGCGGGACGTCCATGAACCATCGCACGCTGGTCATCGCCATCGCCGCGCTCGCGCTCGCCGGGCGGGCGGACGCTCAGCTCGCCAGGAGCCGCGCCGCCGTCGCCGACACGTCGCCGTTCCGGCCGCTCGCCCTGCCGGCGCCCAACGCGTACCGCACCGGTTCGGGGATGCCGGGCCCGGCCTACTGGCAGCAGCAGGCCGACTACGACATCCGGGTGTCGCTCGACACGAGCACGCACACGGTGCGCGGCGAGGAGACGATCCGCTACGCGAACAACTCCCCCGACACACTGCGCTACGTCTGGATCCAACTCGACCAGAACCAGTCGGGGCCGAACAGCCGCCTGGCGATGCTGGCGCCGGCCTTCATGGGCGGCCGGGCGGAGGCGGGCTTCGTGGCGGGCTACACCATCGAGCGGGTGAACGTGCTGCGAACCGGCAGGCCGGGCACTCGGCCCGCGCCCGCACCGCTCACGTACCGCATCAACAACACGATGATGCGGGTGGAACTCGACCAGCCGCTGCCGCCCAGGGCGTCGGTGCAGCTCGACATCGCCTGGCACAACCAGGTGCCGCGCGGCGGGCGCACGGGCCGGGAGCGCTTCCCCGAGGGCTGGTTGTACGAGATCGCGCAGTGGTTCCCGCGGATGGCGGTCTACGACGACGTGCGCGGCTGGAACACCGAGCAGTACTTCGGCTCGGGCGAGTTCTACCTCGACTACGGCGACTACGACTTCGCGATCACCACGCCCGCCGGCTACACGGTGACGGGCACCGGTGTCCTGCGGAACGCCGCCGAGGTGCTGACGGCCGAACAGCGGCGGCGCCTCGCGCTCGCCGTGCGCTCCGACACGACCATCCACGTCATCGCGCCGGCCGAGGTCGGCACGCCCGCGCTCCTGCCGCCCGGCACCGGCGCCACGCGCACGTGGCGGTTCCACGCCGACAATGTCCGCGACGTGGCGTGGGCCGCGGCGCCCAACTTCATCTGGGACGCGAGCGGCTGGGAGGGCATCCTCATCCAGGCGCTCTATCCGCCGGCCGCGCTCCCGCTCTGGGGCAAGGCCGCCGCGATGGGCCGGCACTCAATCCAGCAGCACTCCACCCGCTGGTTCCACTACCCGTACCCGACGGCGATCAACGTCAACGGGCCGGTGGGCGGGATGGAGTACCCGATGATCGTGTTCTGCTCGGAGCGGCAGGACGAGTTCGACCTCTACTACGTCACGACGCACGAGCTGGGGCACGTGTGGTATCCGATGATCGTGGGCTCGAACGAGCGGATCTACGGCTGGCAGGACGAGGGGTTCAACTCCTTCATCGACGTCTTCTCGACCGAGGACTGGTTCCGCGACCGGCCGGCCATCCTGCAGGCCCACGCCGCCGGGATGGAACTCGGGCGGATGTCCGCCTGGGCGCAGTTCGTCCGGATCTACACCGGGCGCGAAGCGCCGAGCATGGAACCGCAGGACCGCAACGAAGGCTTCATCAGCGGGTGGCTCCACTACGGGAAGCCGAGCGCGGGGCTGATGTTCCTGCGGAATGAGATCGTGGACTCGACCGCGTTCGACTTGGCGTTCCGTGAGTACACGCGCCGCTGGGCGTTCAAGCACCCCACTCCGGCGGACTTCTTCCGCTCGATGAACGACGCGCTGGGCGAGGACCTGTCGTGGTTCTGGCGCAGCTGGTTCTACCGCACGGACCATCTCGACCATGCGGTGGACTCGGTGGCGCAGCGCGACTCGTCCGGGACGACCATCACCCGGGTCTTCCTCTCGAGCAGGATGGAGATGGTGGCGCCGGTGGACCTGACGTTCACCGGTGCGGACGGGACGCGCCAGCGGGTGAAGCTGCCCGTGGAGATCTGGATGCGCTCGTGGAGCGTGCCCTACACCCTCAGGAGCCCGTCGGGCGCCCGTCCGGTGCGTGTCGAGATCGACGCGCGAGGCGTGTACCCCGACGTGAACCGCACCAACAACGCCTGGACGGCGCCGAGCGCGCCGTAGCGCGAGGCCTAATCATGACCACCGACCTGGCGGCGTGGCGCCGCGAATTCCCGATCGTCGAGGCGACGAACTACCTCATCTCCAACTCCCTGGGCGCGATGCCCCGTGGGACGAAGGAGAGCCTGGCGCGGTACGCCGACACTTGGACCACGCGCGGCGTGCGCGCCTGGGAGGAGGGCTGGTTGGAGCTGCCGGTGACGGTGGGCGACATGGTCGCGCCCATCATCGGCGCGCCGCCCGGCTCGGTGACGATGCACCAGAACGTCACGCTCACCGAGGCCATCGTCCTCTCGTGCTTCGCGCCGCTGGGCCGGCGGAACAAGATCGTCTTCGAGGACGAGAACTTTTCGTCGGTGCAGTACTTCTTCTCGCGGCAGCCCGGCTGGCGCGTGGAGGCGGTGCCGAAGGAGCGGCTGCTCGACGCGATCGACGAGGACACGGTGCTCGTCCCCGTCTCGCACGTGCTGTTCAAGAGCGCGTACGTGCAGGACGCGTCCGCCATCGTCGAGCGGGCGCACCGGGTCGGCGCCCACGTCGTGCTCGACGTCTTCCAGTCGGCGGGCGTGCTCCCGCTGGACGTAGCCGCGCTGGGCGTGGACTTCGCCGTGGGCGGGTGCCTCAAGTGGCTGTGCGGCGGGCCGGGCAACGGCTACCTCTACGTGCGACCGGACCTGCGCGCGCGGCTGCAGCCGGCACTCACCGGCTGGATGGCGCACCCGGAGCCGTTCGATTTCGCGCCCCTCCCGATGCGGTACGCCGACACGCCCTTCCGATTCCTCAACGGCACGCCCTCCATCCCATCCCTCCACGCGGCGCTGGAGGGCCTGCGCATCGTGCGCGAGGTGGGCGTGGAGCGCATCCGCGCCCACTCGCTGCGGCTCACGGACCGGCTCCTCCAGCGCGCCGACGAGGCGGGCCTTCCCAGCCTCACGCCCCGCGAGCACGCGCGCCGGGGCGGCACCGTGGCGGTGGACCCTCCCAACGCCGAGGCGATCAGCCGCGAACTGCTGCAGACCGACATCCTCATCGACTACCGGCCTGGCGCCGGCATCCGCATCGCGCCGCACTTCTACACGACCGAAGACGAGTGCGACGAGGTCATCGGCGAGATCGCGGCGCTCGCCGCGGGGCGCCCAAGGCTGCGCCGAACGCAGGGCCGGTGAAGCACATCTGGGACGTGACGCAGGTGGTCGCCCCCGGCCTGTGGGTCTGGCCCGGGGACAAGGAGTACGACTGCGCCTGGACGTGGCGGATGCGGGACGGCGCCACGTGCAACGTCGGGCAGATCGCGCTGAGTTGCCACGCCGGCACTCACATCGACGCGCCGTACCACTTCGCCGAGACCGGTGCGACCATCGAGAAGATCCCGCTCCAGGCGTGCATCGGACCGTGCATCGTGGTGCCGCTCGCGCGCCTCGCGGAGACTCAGGGCGAGGAGCGCGTGCTGGTGAAGGCCTCGGGCGGCGCGCCGAACCTGGAGCAGATCGAGAACCTGAGCGGCCTGCGCCTGTTCGGGACCGACGGCCCCTCGGTGGACCCGATGGAATCCAAGACCCTCGACGCGCACCACCTGCTGTGGCACAAGGGCGCCGTGATCCTCGAGGGCCTCGACCTCAGCGCGGTGCCGGACGGCCGCTACGAACTGATCGCCCTGCCCCTGCGCCTCGCGGGGATGGACGCGGCGCCCGTGCGGGCGCTGCTCCGCGCACTCTGAGCCGCGACGGGCCACCACGGAGGACCGACCGATGACCACCCGTACCCTCGGCGCCGCGCTCGCGGCGCTCGCCTTCCCCGCGCTGCTCGCCGCCCAGCAGCGGCCGATCAGCCCGCCACCGCCCGGCCAGGGGGTCGCCGCGACGCTCATCGCCGGCGCGCGGGTCCCCCTCGTGCAGCGCGGCCAGACGGTGCTGATCCACGCCGGGCGGATCATTGATGGCCTCGCCGACCAGCCGCTCACCGACCAGGGCATCGTCGTCGAGGGGGAGCGGATCGCGTTCGTGGGGCCGTGGGCCGACGCGCGGCGGCGGGCCCCGGGCGCGACGGTCATCGACCTGACCCGCGCGACGGTCCTGCCCGGCCTCATCGAGAACCACACGCATCTGCTCCTGCAGGGCGACCCCACGGCCGCATCCTACGAGGAACAGCTGCTGCGCCAATCCACGCCATACCGGGCCATCCTCGGCGCGCGCAACGCCCAGTGGGCGCTGCTGGAGGGGTTCACGACGCTGCGCGACATGGAGACCGAGGGCGCGATGTACGCGGACGTGGACATCAAGCGGGCGATCAACGCCGGCGAGATCGCGGGACCGCGCCTGTGGGTTGCGACGCGCTCGTTCGCGCCGACGGGGATGTACCCCATCACCACGCCGAATTGGGAGCTGGACCTGCCGCACGGCGTGCAGGTGGTGGACGGGCCCGATGAGATCCGCCGCGCCGTGCGCGAGCAGATCCGCTTCGGAGCGGACCTCATCAAGTTCTACGCCGACCGCCGCTACTACCTGGACAGCGCGGGCGTCTTGCGCAGCTGGGTGAACTTCACCGACGAGGAACTGCGGGCGATGGTGGACGAGGCGCACCGGCTGGGCCGGCCGGTCGCGGCGCACGCCGTGGGTCGCGACGGCCTCGAGTCCGCGATCCGCGCGGGCGTCAACACCATCGAGCACGGCTACGGCATCACCGACTCGCTGGCGCAGGTGATGGCCCAGCGCGGCATCTACTGGTGCCCCACCATCTACGTCAACATCTACGTGGCGGACGGGCGCGCCCAGGACGGCAACCCGATCTACCGGCAGATGATCGACATCGAGCGCCGGACCTTCGCCACGGCGCTGCGGGCGGGCGTGAAGATCGTGTTCGGCACGGACGTGGGCGGTTTCCCGTGGACCGAGCCGATCGCGCGCGAGTTCACGTACATGGTCCGCTACGGGATGACGCCGATGCAGGCCATCAAGTCGGCCACCAGCCTCGGCGCCGAGCTGCTCGGCCAGCAGGCCAACCTCGGCAGCGTGGCGGCGGGCCGGTTCGCCGACCTCATCGCCGTGAGCGGGGATCCGCTTGGGGACATCAGCGAGATGGAGCGGGTGCGGTGGGTTATGAAGGCGGGCGTTGTCTACAGGGACGAACTCGGGAGGTAGGGCGACAACAAAGGGGTCAGGGTTCGGGGTTCAGGGTTCAGGAGCGGCACGGGACCCCTGAACCCTGAACCCTGAATCCTGAATCCTGACCCCTCTCTCATGAATGCACCTGATTCTTCCCCGCCGCCTTCGCCCGGTAGAGCGCCGCGTCCGCGGCCCCCACGAGCTGCTCGGGGGTCGGCCACTGGGCGCCGCCGTCGTAGGAGGCGATGCCGGCCGACAGGGTCACGGCGCGGGTGACGCGGCCGGCATCGATCGGCAGCGCGCCCACGGCCTGGCAGAAGCGCTCCCCGGCCAATTCGGCCCCGTCGAGACCGGAGTCGGCGAGCACCGCGAGGAACTCCTCGCCGCCGTACCGGCAGAGCCAGTCCACCGCGCGTCCCGCCGAGGCGAGCCGCCGGCCCACTTCCGCGAGCACCCGGTCGCCGGCCTGATGCCCTAGCGAGTCGTTGACGAGCTTGAAGTTGTCCAAGTCCATCATGATGACCGAGAGGGACTGGTGCGTCCGCGCCGCGCGCCGGATCTCGCGGTGCAGCGCATCCATCACGACCTCGCGCCGGGCGAGCCCGGTGAGCCGATCGTAGAGGGCGATGGCCGCCCTGTCCACGAACTGCCGCGCCGTCACGTACCCGACGCTCAGCACGAACACCACCGCACCGAAGCTCATCCACGGCAGGCCGAGGCGCGCTGGCGTCAGCCCCCACTCACCGAACACGTCGTGCACGAGGGCGACGGCGAGGAACGCCATCCCCCACAGCAGCACCTTCGCGTGTTCCACGCCCCGCTGGAACTGCCGGACCGCCAGCACCACGATCACGATGCACGCGATGAGCAGGCCGGGATCGAAGACGCACATCCCAGCCGCGCGGAGCTCTCCCCAGCCGGGCAGGAGCAGGGCCAGCGCGCCGAGGGCGGAGAAGAAGAACCCGAACCCCTTCACCAACCGGCTGTGTTCGAGGTCGAAGATGAGCCGGAACGCGAACAGGAAGAACCCGGACGCGAGGCCCCCGCCGAGCAGGTAGAGCCGGTAATAGTCGATGCTGGCGCTCACGGCCAGCCGCAGCGGCGGCACCCACACGAGGAGCACCAAGCCGAGCGTCGTGCCGAAGATGAACAGGTAGAGGTGCTCGGTCGCCTCGGGCCGCCGGGCCCAGAAGAACAGCTGGTAGAACGAGATGCCGATGATCAGCAACGCCGCGGCGATGAGGAAGAACGAGGTGCCGAATTCCCGCGCCACGAGCGCATCGAGCGGACCGGCGAGCACCGGGCTGTCGATCCCGCCGATGCGCTCGTCGGAGTACACGCGGACCGCGAGCACGTGCTCTCCCCGCGTCAGCGCGCCGGCGGGGAGAGAGAAGCTGACCGGCACCGTCGTCCGCGCGCGGTACTGCGGCGGGAAGCCGCCGACCCCGCCGAGCGACTGGCCGTCGGCGAACACCTCGTATGCCGTGGCAACGCCGGTGAACCGGATGCCCATCGGCTTCGCCGCCGTGGAGTCCACCCGGTAGCGGAGCCGGTACCACACGAATCCCCGGTAGTTCGGGAACCCGTCCTGCTGCCACGTGCCGGGGACAGCGGCCTGGCGCCAGTTCGCGTCCGCGTGTGCGGGCCGCGCCCAGTCCGGATTGTCGCCAATGGCGAACCGCCATCCGGTGCGCAGCTCCGTGATCGCGGAGGTCGGGAACGCCACGGGGCCCTGGAGGGCGAGCGCGGCGACCAGCAGGAGGGGGAGCATCGAGAGGGCAATTCTACACCGTTTCCTCCCTCGGGGCGAGATGCGTTTGCGGAAGCTATCTTTGTGGCATGACCGCGACCGCACCCCGTCTCCAGATCACCGAGCAGGAAGCGCGAGACGTCGCCGAGGCCGCCCGGGAGACCGAGTGGATCTCGCCCAGCTTCGTCGCCGAGCTGTTCAACGGCCGGCTTCTGATGGACCTCATCCATCCCTGTCCCGAGCCGGACGCCGACGACGAGGCGGCGGCGCAGCCGTTCCTCGCGGCGCTCGAGCGGGTCCTGCGCGAGAAGCTCGACGCCGATGAAGTGGACCGGACGGGCAAGCTGCCGCCGGAGCTGATCCAGGCGCTGAAGGACATCGGCGCCTTCGGCATCAGGATCCCGAAGGAGTACGGCGGCCTCGGCCTATCGCAGCTCAGCTACGTGCGGGCCATCGGCCTCGTGTCGAGCCTGTGCGGCGCGACGACGGCGCTCCTCTCGGCGCACCAGTCCATCGGCGTGCCGGTCCCCGTCCAGCTCTTCGGCACCCCGGAGCAGAAGAAGAGGTACCTGCCCCGCCTGGCGAAGGGCGCCGTCTCCGCCTTCGCGCTCACAGAGCCGAACGTCGGCTCCGATCCGGCGGCTATCGAGACGCGCGCGGAACTCGCGCCGGACGGGGACGCCTGGATCCTGAACGGCGAGAAGCTGTGGTGCACCAACGGCACCATCGCCGAGCTGCTCGTCGTGATGGCGCGGACGCCCGACAAGGTCGGGAACGGGAAGACGCGCAAGCAGATCACGGCGTTCATTGTCGAGAAGTCGTGGCCCGGCGTGGAGGTGACGCACCGCTGCGGGTTCATGGGGCTCAAGGGGGCGGAGATCGGAGTCCTCCGCTTCACCAACGTCCGCGTGCCGAAGGAGAACGTGCTGTGGGGCGAGGGCAAGGGGCTCAAGCTCGCCCTCATCACCTTGAACACCGGGCGGCTCACGCTCCCGATGTCGGCCGCCGCGAGCGCCAAGCGGTGCCTGGAGATCGTGCGCGGCTGGGCGAACGAGCGGGTGCAGTGGGGCAAGGCGATCGGGAAGCACGACGCGGTGGCCCAGCTGATCGGGCAGATGGCCGCGAACACCTTCGCGCTCGAGGCGGTGGCCGAGCTGGTCGCGCTGCTCGCGGACAAGGGGAACTACGACATCCGGCTCGAGGCGGCCATCGCGAAGATGTGGAACGCCGACCGCGCCTGGCAGCTCATCGACGACACCGTGCAGATCAAGGGCGGCCGCGGCTACGAGACGGCGGCGTCGCTCAAGGCGCGCGGCGAGCGGCCCGACCCCGTCGAGCGCCTCATGCGCGACTTCCGCATCAACCTCATCTTCGAGGGCAGCGCGGAAATCATGCACCTGTTCATCGCCCGCGAGGCGGTGGACCGGCACCTCAAGGTGGCGGGCGACCTCATAGACCCACGCACCTCAGCGGGGCAGAAGGTGGCGGCGCTGTTCCGCGCGGCGGCGTTCTACTCGACCTGGTACCCGGGCCGCTGGTTCGGGTGGGGATGGTGGCCGCGGTACCAGGACTTCGGGGCGCTGGCGCGGCACGTCCGGTTCATCGAGCGCGCGTCGCGCAAGCTGGCGCGCACCACCTTCCACTCGATCGTGCGTTTCGGCCCGAAGCTCGAGAAGCGGCAGTCGGTGCTCTTCCGGTTGGTGGACGTCGGGGCGGAGTTGTTCGCGATGAGCGCCGCCTGTTCACGCGCCGAGGCGCTGCGGAAGCAGGGACGGCCGGAGGCGGTGGACCTGGCGGACCTGTTCTGCCGCTATGCGCGGGGACGCGTGAAGCACGCCTTCAGCCGGGTGTTCCGGAACGACGACGTGCGGACGTACGGAGTGGCCCAGGACGTGCTGGCGGGCAAGCATGAGTGGCTGGAGAGCGGGCTGGTGGTGCCGAAGTGACGGACTCCAAGGAAGCTGGCCCGCTGACCGCCGCTCCCGCCGGCGCCGCGCGCCGGGACCACCCGAAGACCATCCTGGCCTGGTGCTTCTACGACTGGGCCAACTCGGCGTTCACGACGCTCGTCGTGACATTCATCTACGCCACGTATTTCACCAAGGCCATCGCCCCGAACGAGGTGCTCGGCACCGCGTGGTGGTCGCGCGCCGTGTCGCTCACGGCCGTCTGCGTCGTGCTCCTCTCCCCCATCCTCGGCGCGCTGGCCGACCAGGGCGGGCTGCGCCGCAGGATGCTGTTCATCACGACGGCGCTGTGCGTCGTGGCCACGGCGGCGCTGACGTTCGTGGCGCCGGGCCAGGCGAATGCGCCGCTCATCGCGCTGGCGCTGTTCGTCGTGGCGAACGTCGGCTTCGAGCTGTGCAACGTCTTCTACAACGCGTACCTGCCGGACATCGTCTCGCCCGAGCGCATCGGCCGCGTCTCGGGCTACGGGTGGGGGCTGGGTTACGTGGGCGGGCTGGCGGCGCTGATCGTCGCGCTGCTGGTCTTCGTGCGGCCCGAGACGCCGCCGTTCGGGCTCTCGACCGTGGCCGGCTTCAACATCCGGGCGACGAATCTCCTGGTGGCCGGGTGGTTCGCGGTCTTCAGCGTGCCGCTCTTCCTCGTGGCGGGCGGCGAGCGGAGCGGGCCCGTGAAGCTGAACATCCGCGGCACGTTCCAGGAGCTGTGGCGCACCTTCCACGCCGTGCGGCGGTTCACCGACGCGGTGCGGCTGCTCCTCGCGCGGCTGTTCTTCAACGACGGGCTCAGCACCGTCTTCGCGTTCGGCGGGATCTACGCGGCGGGAACATTCGGGATGAGCTTCGCCGAGATCCTCGTCTTCGGCATCGTGCTCAACACCACGGCCGGGCTCGGCGCGTTCCTCTTCGGATTCGTGGACGACCGGATCGGCGGCAAGAAGACCATCCTGCTGAGCCTCGTGGCGCTCGTCGTCGCGACTTCGATCGCGGTCGTGGCGCCGAACCGGACGTGGCTGTGGGTGGCCGGGATCACGATCGGGATCTTCGCGGGGCCGAACCAGGCGGCGAGCCGCTCACTGATGGGGCGCTTCACGCCGGAGCGGCGCGAGGCGGAGTTCTTCGGCTTCTTCGCCTTCTCGGGGAAGCTGGCGTCGTTCTTCGGGCCGCTGCTGCTCGGCGCCGCGACCCAGGCCTTCGGCAGCCAGCGCTACGGCGTGGCCACGGTGATCGGGTTCCTCGTGCTGGGTGCGCTCATCCTGCTGAGCGTCAACGAGCCGCGCGGGATGGCGGCGGCGAGGGAGGGGTAGGCGCCACCTCGCCTAGCTCGGCCAGACGCCGCAGGCCGCGGCCATCGGCGGCCGTCACTGTCGCGGCGGCCTTCACCTCCACGCCCCACATCTCCCGCCCGCGGGTGATGACGAGAGCAACCTCGAGGCCTGGGTCCGGGTCAGCGTCCCCGCGACGGTGATCGACGTATTGGTGCGCTAAACGCTCGGCGCGAACCGCTCCGGCGCCACCGCTAGGCGAGGAGGTTCGTGTCCGCGACGATCACGGGCGGCCCGCGTTCTTCGCCGCCCGCAACTCCGCATCGCGCAGGTGGGGGCCGCGCGCCCGTTCCCGCACGGCCGCCACCCGCGCCAGCACATCCGCGGCAGGCACCCGGCCGGCGAGCGCCACCGTCTCGAGACAGACGATCGCCTCGCTGTTGAGGCTCCGGCGGCTCGCCTTGGCTTGGCGCTTCAACTCGCGATAGAGCGGCTCGGGGATCCCCTTGATCGTCAGGGTCTTCATGTGGCCATCCATTGTGGTTCTTTACCCGCCGCGCTCGCGGCGGATGTCCAGCAGTTCCTCCACGTCGGCCGCGTCACGCAGGCGGCCCGTCTGCTTCGAAGCGATGAGATGCTCGATGGACGCGGTGGGGATCTTCACGCCGTCCACCTCGAAGACTGTGGCGTCAGGCGCGGCCTCGGCGTAGTGGATCTTGAAGGCCACGGTGAGGATGTCGATGCGGGGAATGTCCCCGATGATCGTCACCGGCCGCTTCGCCACGTCCTCGGCAAGCAGATCTCGCGCGAGCCCCCAACTCCCCGTCAACTCCACGATCGCATCGAGCACTCGGCGCGCATTCTCCACCGTGGGCTCGATCAGCACGTCGATGTCCTTGGTGGCGCGCGAGGAACCCCACAACTGGACGGCGAGGCCGCCCACCAGCACATAGTGCGCCTCGTGCTCGTTGAGCAGCAGGCAGGCCTGGGCCAACGTGCTCTGGGGGATCACGGTGCGCGGTCCCCGAACCGCTTCCAGTCCAGGTAGTCCTCGTACCGGTCGAACTGGATCACGCGCTGGAACCGCGGCCGCGGTCGCTGCGCGGCGGTCACCCGCGCGAGTTCCTCGCCGAGGTGAACCCGCTGCTCCGGCGTGAGCGCGAGGTCGCTTCGCAGCCGCGACAAGTCGGCCTCCTCGAACGCCCGCCGCACTTCGTAGGACTGGCCCACCGGCTCCGCGACCCGGGCTGTGGACGCCGCCGGGCCGACCGGCGCACCGCTGCCCGCGCGCGCCGGGCGCCCCACCGCCGTCGCCTCCACCGCGATCGCGGCCGCCCCCGCCTCCAGCCGCACCAGCACCTCGGCGTTCAGGCTGCGGCGGTTGCGCTTCGCCGCCGAGCGCAGCACCTTGAGCAGCGGCTCGGGAAGCCCGCGGATCGTCAGCGTTCGCAGTTTCATAGTGCAGCCAATATGCAGTCATTCGCCCGGCGGCGCAACGGCGCGCCGACGGCTCCCGGCTCCCGGCTATCGGCTCCCGGCTATCGGCTCCCGGCTATCGGCTCCCGGCTCCCGGCTCCCCGCGCCCGCGCCTACCCCACGCCCGACCCTGTCCACGCCGCCAGCGTGCGGTCGATCTGCCGCGCGTGCGTGTGCAGGTGCTCCGCGTACAACGTGAGCCACTCCTCCACCGTGTAGCGGCCGCGCTCCGTGTGCGTCCCTTCCTTCGCCCACTGCTCCTCGGTGAGCCGCTCGAGGAGCGGCACCGTCCACTGCCGCACCCCTTCGACGAGCGTCATCGCCAGGTCCGCGCTCAGCCCGATATAGTCGAAGGTCCGCGCCCACGCGTCCTGGTCGTAGGCGATGATGCGCGGCGCGCTCTCCGCGACGAGGTAGCGGATCCGCAGCGCCGCGTTCATCTCGCTGTCGGCGCAGTGGCACACGATCTCGTGCACCGACCACTTCGTCGGCGCGGGGCGCCACTTGGCGGCCTCGTCGGGTACGCGGGAGAGCGCGGCACGGAGCACCGCCGGGCCGTCGACGTACTGGCGAATCGGCGTGGCGCGTTCGTCGGGGGTCATCGAAAGGTCCGGAATCGGGGACGCGTCATTGTAACTCGGAATGGCGCGCGGCGACAATCCCGCGCACCCCGGTCCGCTCGTCCGCTGGTACGCTCGTCCGCTCGTCCGCCTGGCGCGACAATTGCGGTTGTTCTGTAGGCCAATCGCTCGTAAGCACTTGCACCTCTTTCCTGAACCCTGACCCCTGAACCCTGACCCCTGACTCATGTACGCCATCCGCGAAGCTCGGTTTCTCGCCCCCGACATCAAGCTGTTCCGCGTCGTCGCGCCGCGCATCGCCCGGAAGCAGCAGGCGGGGCAGTTCGTGATCGTGCGCCTCCACGACCACGGCGAGCGCATCCCGCTCACCATCGCCGGCTCCAACCCCAATGACGGCACCATCGTCCTCATCGTCCAAGGCGTCGGCAAGACCACCAAGCTGATGAACCTCCTCAAAACCGAGATTGCATGCGCACTGCAACCCGATCGGGCGCCGCCTGCTCCCCCCATCGCGTTGCACCTATTCTCTCGACGAGATTTGAAAGCCCCAGATGTGCTTCAAGTGCACCCTGTCAGCTGCCGACAACGCAAACAAGCGTGGTTGGAAACTGTGTCATGTAGAGGACGTAGGCCTCAGTACCCAGACGCGGCTTGAATCAAGGGGATCGACGGCATGCTCACCGCCGGCTCGTGGGCTTGACATGCCCAACATGCCTGATGGTATTCCGATATTTTGAAAATCGGATCTTTGATTAGCTTATGATGTCAAGGGCAAGCAGCACATCCGTGCTGAAGACGGAGGGGTCGTGGGGGCCAACACGCCTCGGGGCCTGAGCGAAGCAGAGCGGGGGTTCGTGCGCGGAGATTCCCCAGCAACCGGGATATGGCCCGTCCGTCCATGCCAAATGGACCGGCACACGGAGCCTCTCATGTACCGGATTGGGACCCACGCGCAGTTCTCACCGGTGACGTACCTATGGGAACTGGACGCGCCGGACATTGCCCATGCGGTCGGGCCGGGCCAATTCGTGATCGTGCGGCACCAAGCAGGGCGAGTCCGTGGACGAGGTCTTCGGTCCCCTCGGCCACGCGCGGCATTGCGGTCCGCACAAGAAAGTGATTTGCGGCGGCGGCGGCGTGGGCGTGGCGGGTATTTACCCTCACCTGTGCCAGTACTCGGAGATGGGCGGCCGATCATCGTGGACGGGATCGGCTTGTGCGGCTCCTGCCGCATCACGGTGGCGGGCCAGATGAAGTTCGCCTGCCTCGACGGGCCGGAATTCGACGGTCACCAAGTGAATTTCGAAGAGTTGGCCCTGCGCGGGAAGCGCTTCGAGCGCGAGGAGCGCGAATCCCCGCGCCCGTACCAGCAGTGCCGTCATACCTCTACCCCCGCGTGAAAGACGTGGAGAGACCACTGGAACCCACCCCGAAGAAGAGCGCCAAGAAGATCGTCAAGACAAAGACCCCAATGCGGGAGCAGGCCCCCGCGGAGCGGATTCATAACTTCAACGAGGTGCCGTTCGGCTACACCGACGAGCAGGCGGTTGCGGAGGCAGAGCGGTGCCTGCAGTGCGAGAAGGCTTTCTGCGTCGAAGGCTGCCCGGTCAATATCGACATCCCTGGATTCGTGCGCCTCATCGCCGAGGGCAGATTCGTCGAGTCCCTGACCAAGTTGAAGGAGGAGCAGGCGCTGCCCGCGGTGTGCGGCCGGGTCTGTCCGCAGGAGACGCAGTGCGAGCTCAGGTGCGTCCTTGGCAAGAAGTTCGAATCGGTAGCGCTCGGCCGGCTCGAGCGGTTCGCGGCGGACTACGGTCAGATCCACGGGGGCGAGGTTGCACCGAAGATGTGGCCGCAAACGGGGAAGCGGGTCGCCGTCATCGGCGCTGGTCCGGCCGGGATCACGGCCGCTGGCGACTTGGCCCGCTGGGGCCATGAGGTGGTCATCTTCGAGGCGCTGCACCTCCCGGGTGGCGTGCTCATGTACGGCATCCCCGAGTTCCGGCTTCCCAAGGAGATCGTCCTGCACGAGATCGACAGCCTGAAGAAGCTCGGCGTCAAGGTCCTGGTGGATCACGTCATCGGCAAGACGGAGACGGTGGACGATCTGCTCAAGAATGGCTTCGACGCTCTCTTCATTGGCACCGGCGCCGGCCTCCCGATGTTCCAGGGGATCCCCGGCGAGAACGCCATCGGAGTATTCTCCGCCAATGAGTATCTGACCCGTGTCAACCTCATGAAGGCGTACGACTTCCCCCGGCACTCCACCCCTGCCCCCCGGGCCCGGAACGTGGTCACCGTCGGCGGCGGAAATGTGGCCATGGACTCGGCTCGGAACGCGCTGCGGTTGCGTGCGAAATCCACCATCGTCTATCGCCGCAGCCGCACGGAGATGCCGGCACGGATCGAGGAGATCCACCACGCGGAACAGGAGGGGGTGGTCTTTCACTTCCTGGCGAACCCCGTCCGCGTCATCAGCGACGACCGGGGGAGAGTGTGCGCGCTGGAATGCATCCGGATGGAGCTGGGCGAGCCGGACCAGTCCGGACGCCGCCGCCCCGTGCCGGTCAAGGGAAGTGAGTTCATCCTCCCGGCGGACACCGTCATCATCGCCATCGGGAACAGCCCGAACCCGCTCGTGCCCCAGACCTGCCCGGACATACGGGTGTCCAAGTGGGGGACCATCGTCACCGACCCGGAGACCATGGCGACCTCCAAGCCCGGCGTCTACGCCGGCGGCGATATCGTCTCTGGTGCCGCCACGGTGATCAGTGCCATGGGCCAGGCCAAGAAGGCTGCACTCGCTATCCATCGTTACGTGATGGGCGCCGACCCACCGGGTTACGTCACTCCGAGACCGGCAGAGGGAATGGAAACCAACGGCGAAACGGGCTCAGGATAGCTCCGCCTCTCCATTGCCATAACGGAGGTAGATGATCTGTTTCTTGGGAGGGTATCCACCATGACGGCTACCGCAAGTGTTCCGACGCTTGAGAGCGTGCTCTCGTCCTACGACCAGCGACACGAGAACCTGATCCCCATCCTGCAGGACGTGCAGGACCGACATGGTTTCCTGTCCGAGGAGGCCGCATCCCGGATTGCCGAATACCTCGGTCTCTCACCCAACGACGTCTATGGGGTGGCCACCTTCTATGCCCAGTTCCGCTTCCATCCTCCCGGCAAGAACCACATCAAAGTCTGCCTGGGCACGGCGTGCCACGTGGGGCGAAGCGCTCTCATCCTGGAGGCGGTCACCAAGATGCTCCGCATCGGACCGGGCGAGACCACGGAGGACCTCCAGCACAGCTTGGAGAGCGTGGCCTGCTTCGGTTCGTGCGCCATGGCGCCGGTGGTCGTGCTGAATGACAAGGTATTTGGCCGGATGACCCCCAGAAAGACGGAAAAGCTGATCGAGGGCGAGCGATGACTCTGGATGAATTGAGAAGACAAGCCCAGGCGGACTGGGACGATTTCGTCCGTCCGGACCGGCCTCGAATCCTGGTTGGGTCGGCCACGTGCGGCCGGGCCGCGGGCTCACTCGATGTCATCGCGGCGTTCCGCCAGCAGCTCTGCAAGAACTCCCTGGACGCGAACGTTGTGGAGGTCGGCTGTCTAGGCCTCTGCTATGCCGAGGTCCTGGTGGAGGTCAGGGGCAAGCAAGGACCGGCTGTCCTGTACCAGGGCGTCACCCCGCCGATGGTGCCGGAGCTGGTGCAGCGGCACCTCCGCGATGGCCAACCGGTGCTCGACAAGGCGTTGGCGGTGATGGACGGTGGGCCGCTGGACGGCGTGCCCCGGTTTGAAGACCTGCCAATGGTCAAGCCTCAGGTGAGGATCGTGCTGCGCAACTGCGGCGCCATCGACGGCGGCAGCATCAACCACTCCATCGCTCGAGGGGGATACGCCGGGCTGTCTCGCGCATTCACGCTAGGCCCGGAGGAGGTGATCGAGGAGATCAAGGCCTCGGGACTGCGCGGCCGTGGAGGGGCGGGGTTCCCCACCGCCCGCAAGTGGAGTCTGGCGCGCCAGTCGCCCGGAACGCAGAAGTACGTGATCTGCAACGCGGACGAGGGCGACCCCGGCGCGTTCATGAACCGCTCGCTCATCGAGGGCGACCCTCATGCCGTGCTCGAAGGACTCATTATCGCGGGATACGCCATCGGCGCGAGCCAGGGATACGTCTACTGCCGCGCCGAGTACCCGCTGGCCATCGAGCGGCTGCTCCTGGCCGTCTCCCAGATGCGCCAGAAGGGGCTCCTGGGCCAGAACATCCTGGGCTCCGGCTTCGACTTCGACATTGCGATCAAGAAGGGCGCGGGCGCCTTCGTCTGCGGCGAGGAGACCGGGCTCATCGCCAGCATAGAGGGGAAGCGGGGGATGCCCCGGTCGCGCCCGCCTTACCCCGCCGTCTCCGGCCTCTTCGGCAAGCCGACCAACATCAACAACGTCGAGACCCTGGCGCTGGCCTCGGCGATTATGGATAAGGGCGCGCAATGGTTCGCGCAGTTCGGGACCGAAAAGAGCAAGGGCACGAAGACGTTCGCCCTGGTGGGACGGATCAACCGCACCGGACTGATCGAGGTCCCTATGGGCATCCCCCTGAAGACCGTGATCGAGGACATCGGCGGCGGCGTCCTCGGGGGCGCCAGGTTCAAGGCCGTCCAGACCGGGGGCCCCTCCGGCGGGTGCATCCCGGCCCAGCACCTGGACCTGCCCCTGGATTACGAGCGGCTCGCGGAGGTCGGCTCCATCATGGGGTCCGGCGGCATGGTCGTGATGGACGAAGACTCGTGCATGGTGGACGTGGCCCGTTACTTCCTGACGTTTACGGAGAACGAGTCCTGCGGCAAGTGCGTCCCCTGCCGGACGGGGACCCAGCACCTGCTCCGCATCCTCACCGACATCGCCGAGGGCCGGGGCACGCCCGAGCAGATGGAGAAGCTCCGCAAGTTGGGCGAAGCCGTGACAATGGGCTCTCTGTGCGGGCTGGGCCAGACCGCTCCCAACCCGGTGATGAGCACGCTGCGCCATTTCCGCGCCGAGTATGAGCGGCACATCTCACAGAAGAGATGCGACGCGTTCGTGTGCCGGCAGCTCGTCGGTGCGCCCTGCCACGCTGCTTGCCCCACTGGCACCGAGCCATGGAGATACATCGCCCACCTGGCGCGCGGCGAATACGAGGAAGCCTATCGCGCCATCCGCGAGACGAACCCGTTCCCATCCGTCTGTGCCCGGGTCTGCGACCACAAATGCGAGACCCACTGCCGGTTGGGGACTACCGGAGGCGAGGCGATCGCCATCCGGGAACTCAAGCGCGTTATCACCGAGCGCATGGATCCCTCCACCTACCAGCCGCCGAGGACCGCCGCCAACGGCGTGAGGGTAGCTGTGGTCGGCTCGGGACCCGCCGGCCTCACGGCCGCCCACCACCTCTCCCTGCTCGGCTACACGGTGAGCGTGTTCGAGGAGGAATCCCAGCCCGGCGGCATGCTCGTCAGCGGCATCCCGGCCTACCGCCTGCCGCGGGAGGTTCTGCGCAGGGAGATCGATTCGCTCTTCGACGAGAACATGACCCTGAAGTGCTCCAGCGCCCTGGGCAGGGATTTCACGCTGGACAGCCTGGCCGGCGAAGGGTTCAGGGCCGTCTTCCTGGCACTCGGCGCGCACAAGAGCCGCCAGCTCGGCGTCGACGGGGAGGACGCCGTGGGAGTCCTCCCCGTCATGCGCTTCCTGAAGGCGTTCAACCTGTTCGGAGAGGAACTGGCCCACGGACGCGTTGGCGTGGTCGGCGGTGGCAATTCGGCCATCGACGCCGCCCGCGTGGCGCTCCGCCAGAAGGGCGTCGAGTGTGTGACCATCTTCTACCGCCGCACGCGCGAGGAGATGCCCGCCTTCAAGGAGGAGATCGAGGCGGCCCTCGCCGAGGGGATCAAGCTCGTGACCCTGGTCGCTCCCACGAAGGTGCAGTCGAGGGACAAGCGACTGACTGGGGTCGAGTTCATTCGCAATGAGCTGGGCGCGAAGGACTCCAGCGGCCGGCCCCGGCCGGTCCCCGTAGCGGGGACGGAGCACACGATTTCGTTGGACACGCTGATCGCCGCGATTAGCGAGGAACCCGACACCGAGGCCGTCGCGCGTATGGGGATCGAAGCGAGCCAGGGGCGGACGCTGCGCGTCGAGGAAGAGACGCTCATGACGAACCGGCCGGGGGTGTTCGCCGGAGGAGACGTCATTACCGGCCCCTACACCGTCGTGGATGCCATCGCGGCCGGTAAGAAGGCTGCCGTGATGATCGACCGCTACCTGCGCGGCCAGGAGATGAAGCAGCCCGTGACGGTTCGGCCGCCCTACGTCCACGTGGAGCCCGTCGCGGTCTCCGAGGACGAACGGAGCCAGACCGGCAGGGTCCGGCCGCCGACCTTGCCCGTGGAATCCCGCAAGCGGAGCTTCTCCGAAGTGGAGTCGACGCTGCCGGATGAAGAGGCCATGTGGGAGGCGCGGCGGTGTCTGAGGTGCGACCTGGAGTTCACCCTGCTCAAGAAAGAGGAAGCGGCGGGAGGGCAGACATGATTTCGCTCAACATTGACGGGGTGGAAGTCTCGGTAGAGGAAGGGAAGACCGTCCTCGAGGCGGCGCGGCAGGTTGGGATCGAGATCCCCACGATCTGCGCCCACAAGGACCTGTCTCCCTACGGCGCCTGCCGCCTGTGCATCGTGGAGATCGAGGGGATACGCGGCTTTCCCACGTCCTGTACCACCCCCGCCGCGGACGGGATGGCTGTGCGGACCACGACGGAGGCGGTCGCGACGCTGCGCAACCGGATCCTTGAGCTGATGCTTTCCGGCCATCCGAGCGCATGCCTCGTCTGTCCGCACCGCGAGGCCTGCGAGAAGTACCGCCCCGACCCCTCCAAGGCGGGCCGGACCACGCGCTGCGGCTTCTGCTCCAACCGCGCGGGCTGCGAGGTGCGTGATTTGACTTTCAAGATGACGCCGACCCGGATGACGCCGACGCCGGAACTCGAACTGCCGACCCTCTATTCGAAGCTCAACGTGGAGAGGGACGACCCGTTCATGGACCGCGACTACAACCTCTGCGTCCTGTGCGGGCGCTGTTGGCGCATCTGCGAAAAGATCCACGGTCAGCCGGCCATCAGCCTCATCAACCGTGGTAGCCGGGCGCGAATCGGGACCTCATTCCAGCGGAGCCACGTCGATTCCGGCTGCGTCTTCTGCGGCGCCTGCATAGACATCTGCCCGACGGGCAGCCTTTCCGACCGCTACGGCCGCTGGTACGGCCTGCCGCACGAGGCCATGCCCTCGGCCTGCGAAATTTGCCCGGAAGGCTGCTCCTTTTCCGTCCTGCTCAAGGACAATGGCGTCGTCGCCACGCGCATGACCGGCTATGACCGCGATGCCAGGCTCTGTGCCCTCGGAAGGTTCGGCTACGTGCAGATGATGAACGCACCCGCCCGTCTCCGCCATCCCAGGCTCAAAGAGGGCGGCGAGCATGTCGGCGTCGACCGCGACAAGACCGTGGCCGCCGTGGCAAAGCGGCTCCAGGAGTATGTCGGAGAGTCCTTTGCCGTGATCGCCACCGAGTCCGGGACGCGCGAAGTCCGGTACCTTTACGAAAAATTCGCGCGGGACGTAATGAAGGGCCGCATCACCTACTTCCGCGCGGACGGCAGCCCTGATCCCAACGGACCCCAAGAAGGCATCCTGGATGGGAAGATCAAGGCCGCGATCATGGCCGGCGACCTGCTGACCGAGGACGCGCTGGCCAAGATCGAGTACCTCGTGGTCGTGGACTTCCTGCCGTCGGCGGCTTCGCGGCGCGCTGACGCGCTCCTGCCGGTCGCGGTCCTCTCCGAGGTCAGTGGGACACTCCGCACATCGGCGGGCGAGATCAAGGCCGTGAGCGCCCTGACCCCGCCGCCCGACGAGGCGCAGCCGGAGTGGATGCTTGTGCGCGACCTGGCCCGCGCCATGGGGGCCCCGGGCTTCGAATACAACTCCATCGACGAAGTCACGGCCGAGATCAAGAACGACCCCGCACCGGCGCCCGTCGCCGGCTCGCCCCGCGACAGGCTGGAGGATCTCCCGGCGCGCTACCGCGGCCATCTTATCGCGGACACGGTCGGCGTCCTGGAAGCGATGGGACTGCCGACCACGCCCAGGAAACCACGGCCTGAGCTGGCGGAGGGCTTCCTGGTCCTGGAGAAACAGGAGGTCGTCCCGAACTTTCACCTCCTTAAGATCGAGGCGCGCACCGTGGCGCAGTTCGCCAAGCCCGGTCAGTTCGTGATCCTTATGGTGAACGAGACGTCGGAGCGGGTGCCCTACACCCTCGGCGACTGGGACCCGGAGGGCGGGACCATCACCATCGTGGTGGAGGAGGTCGGCCGGGCGAGTCGGGAGGTGGTCGAGTTGAAGAAGGGCGATCGCATTGCCCACGTCACTGGCCCCCTGGGCCTCCCCTTCCCGGTCAAGAACGTGGGGACCGTGGCGCTCGGCGGCGGCTGCTACGGCATCGCCTCCATCTATCCCCTCGCCCGCGCCATGAAGCAGGCGGGCAACCGTGTGATTTCGGTGATCGAGGCCTCCAACGACTTCCTGTTTTACATGGAGGACAAGCTACGGACGGTGTCCGACGAGCTCCTGTGCGCGACCAAGGACGGCAGCCGTGGTACATGGGGCGGAGTCCAGGAGGTCTTCGTCAACCTGGCTGGGAGCGACGCGAAGGTGGACATGTTCATCGCCATCGGATGCACCTTCATGATGAGGATGGTCTCCGAGGCCACCAGGCCCCTCGGCATCCCCACCTATGTCACACTCAACCCCATCATGATGGACGGCACAGGGATGTGCGGCGCCTGCCGCGTCACGGTGGCCGGCAAGACCAAGTTTGCGTGCGTGGACGGGCCAGCGTTCAACGGCCACGAGGTGGACTGGGACGAGCTGCTCCGCCGGAGGGGGGCGTACGCCACACTCGAGGTCGATGCCCTACACTCTGTCCACTCGCGCCCGGATATCGTGCAGTTCCCGCCGTTGTAGCACCGGCGTCGAATGCCTGACCAACGGGGAGTGACTTTGCGCGAAGGTGAGAGGGTCAGAGGTGAGAAGTCAGAGGAGACACGAGACGCCGAGCCGCCGGGATCTCGCGTCTCCTCTGACCTCTTACTTCTCACCCCCTCACGCCGTCTGCGTCGAACGGCTCTCGCCTACTTGTCGAACGGCGCTCCTGACAATCCCTCGAGGCTGTAGCTCCCCCTCGGCACAAGATCCAGCACGACAACTTCGTTCGTCCCCCGCCGCAGCCAGGGGCCTGGCAAGTACAGCGTCCGCTGCGGCCCAACCTCCCAGAACCGCCCGAGATTGTGGCCGTTCACCCACACGACGCCCTTCCCCCAGCCGCGCAGGTCGAGCCAGGTGTCACCCACGTCCGAGAGCGTGAAGGTGCCGCGGAAGAGGGTGGGCGGCGACTGGTCCATCGCCGCGCCGCGCCGGAACCGCGCAGCCCGCAGGTCGTCCATCGGCAGCCGGTACATCTCCCATCCGCTCACGGTCCGGCCCGCGAACGTCACCTCGCCCGTGAGCCCCTTCCAGTCGTGTACGAGGTCCCGTCCGAAATTGATGCGACCGGTGTTCTCGACGAGGACGTCGAGCGTCGCGCCGCCCGCCGGCACCACAAGCGCCAGCGAGTCCTGGCGGAGCCGGCGGTCGAGCGTACCCACAACGGAGCCACCCAGCGTGACCACGGCGTAGTCCCGCAGCCCGCCGAGGACGAGCGTGCCCTGCGCCGGGCCGGCGAGGCGCGTCCGGTACAGCACATAGCCGAAGCTCACGCCCAGCGCCTCGAACGTCCGCGGCCGCTCGGCGCGGACCGGCGTCCCCAGGAGTCCCGACGCGACGAGGGACACGGACTGCCCGGGAGTGAAGCGCGGGATCGCGATGACCGGCGCGGGCGCCGGCGGCTCCGGCAGTGTGACGCCCGGCCGGTGCCTCGCGATCACCTCGCGGAACAGCGGAAACTTGCGCGACGGCCGCCCCGCCTCGTCGAGCGCCGCGTCGTAGTCGTAGCTCGTCGTTTGCGGCCGGTAGCCGTTGCGCCGGTCGTAGTTCGCGCCGTTCCAGAAGCCGAACGTCGTCCCGCCGTGGAACATGTAGAAGTTGACCGAGTAGCCGCGGGTCAGCATCGAGTCCAGCTCGCGCGCCTCCGCCGCCGCGTCGGTGGTCTCGTGCCGCCCGCCCCACTGGTCGAACCAGCCCGCCCACCACTCGCCCGCCATCCGCGGGCCTGAGGGTCTGAAGCGCCGCAGATACGCGAACGCCGAGTCGGCGTAGCCCGGGCCGAAGTTCACCACCGGCGGCAGCTCGGACAGCGCGCCGGCGGGAAGCTGCCCCGGCCCGTCCGCGGTGAACAGCAGCACCTCGCCGAATCCGGAGTGAATGACGGCGTCCTTGACGGCGCGCATGTAGAGCGAGTCGTTGCCGAACGAGCCGTACTCGTTCTCCACCTGCACCGCGATGATGGGGCCGCCGCGCGTCGAGAGGAGCGGCGCCAGCTCCTGGCCCAGCCGGTCCAGATAACGCCCCGCCGCCGCGAGGAAGCGCGGGTCGCGGCTCCGCACCACGAGCGTGGTGTCGGCGAGGAGCCACCACGGCAGCCCGCCGAAGTCCCACTCCGAGCAGACGTACGGCCCGGGCCGGAGGATGACGTAGAGCCCCTCCTCCTGCGCCGTGCGGAGAAAAGCGGCGACGTCGTTGTTGCCGCCGAAGTCGAATACCCCGGGCCGCGGCTCGTGGAGGTTCCAGAAGACGTAGGTGGTGATGGTGTTGAGGCCCATCGCCCGGGCCATCCGCATCCGATGGCGCCAGTACGCGCGGGGGATGCGCGGATAGTGCATCTCGCCGGCGATGATCTGGAGCGGCCGGCCGTCGAGGAGGAAGGCAGAGTCGTTGGTGGTGACGCGGGGGGCGGGCGCGGGTGCCGCGGGACGCTGTCCGTACAGTGCGGCCGGCCCGGCGGCCGTTGCCGCGCCGATTACGGCGGCCAGGGCGAGTGCGATGCGAGTGGTCATCGTACCAAGATGCCAGAGGGGCGCCCCGTTGCGGAAGCGCCCCCAGTGTGCCCCTAACCCCTGACCCCTGAACCCTGAACCCTGACCCCTATTCTCTCGGCCCCCCCTGCCCCGCCGGTCGCGGTGGCTTGCGCGGGATCATCTCGTCCCGGTTGGCGAACACGTACGTGACCCACGCCACGACGGCCGCCATCTGGTGCAGGTCATCGGGCACCACCCGCTCCCACGTGTCCCCGTTCGAGTGGTGCAGCCGAATGCCGTACTCGAGCGGGTCCTGGACGAACTGGAAGCCGGGCACGCCGGCGCCGTCGAAGGGGATGTGGTCCGTACCGCCGGTGTTCTCGTGGCGGACCGTCATCACGCCCAGGTCGCGGAAGGGGAAGAGGATCTGCTCGAAGATCGGCGTGACGGCGGCGTTCATCTGGTTGTACACGCCGCGGATGCGCCCGTTGCCGTTGTCGATGTTGAGGTACGCCGAGATGCGCGGCAGCTCGGCCGCGTGCATCCGCACGTAGGCGCGCGAGCCCAGGAACCCCTGCTCCTCGCCGGCCCAGAAGCCCACGCGGACGGTGCGCCGGAGCGGCAGGTTGAGGGTCTTGAGGATGCGCGCGGCCTCCATCATCACGACCACGCCCACCGCGTCGTCGCCGGTGCCGGTACCGCTGTGCCAGCTGTCGATGTGCCCGCCCAGGATGACGAACTCGTTCGCCTTGTCGGTGCCGGGCAAGTCGCCGAGGGTGTTGTAGGCGCGGCGGTCGGAGTCGGGGAAGCGGTTCTGCACGTTCAACTCGAGCTGCACCGGGACGCCGCGCAGCGTGTTGCGCCACAGCTGCCCGTAGTGCTCGAGCGAGACGAGGAGCTGGACGCTCGGCTCGTACACGCTGTCGCGCGCCAGGCGGCCGTCGAAGTGCCCGCCGGTGCGCAGGATGTTGTACTGCCACCCCGAGGGCGTGAGGATCGCCGCCGGGCTCTGCGTGCGAAGCCACGCGGCCATCCGCGTCTGGATGGCGCGCGTCCGCGCCATGTTCGCCTGCTGCTCGGGCGTGAACGTCGGGCGCTCGCGCGGCGGCGGCGGCGGTGCGAAGAGCGAGTCGAGCGAGAGGCGGCGCGGCGCCGGGTTGAACTCCGGCAGCGCCGGCGGCGGGGCCTGCCACATCACGCAGGCGCCGCGGATGCGGCCGTCGTACTGCGCGAAGTTGGTCGTGTCGGTGATCTGGAGCCGCATCACGGTGCAGGTGATGGGGGCCGGGCGGCCGCGGGCGTCGCGGGTGCTCCCGCTCCACGCTTGCGGGGTCGCGTTGAGCGGCTGGACGAACGGCGTCATGATGCGCCCCGCGTAGGAGACGCGCTCCCAGCCGCGGCCGAACAGCGAGTCCCACGGCTCCACCACCACGTTCTGGAAGCCCCACTCGCGCAGCTTCTGCGCGGTCCAGTTGTTGGCCTGGAGGATCTGCGGCGAGCCGGTGAGCCGCGGGCCGATGACGTCGCTCATGTAGAGCAGAAGGGAATCGGCCTGCGAGCGGTTCATCGCCTCGTCGCGGATGCGCTGCACGACGGAGAGGTCCACGCGCTCCTGCACGACCTGGGCGCGGGCTGGGAGGGCGAAAGCGGCCAGGAACAGCGCGGCCGCGAGCGGACGGGTCATTCTCATCGCAGGCACTCCGGGTTGGCGGAAGGAGCCGGCGGCGGGCCGGCCAAGCGGGAAGAAGCTACCTCCTACCCTACGCGCCGCCAGGGCGGGACGTTGCGGGCGCCAGGCATTGCGGCCGGGCGACGCCGGCCACACACTTTCCCGCATGGACCGACGCTCCTTCGTGGCCTCCGGCCTCGCGACCGGCGCCGCGGTGGTGGTGAGCCCCGCCGCCGCACACGCCGCCCGCACGCTCCCTGCGCGACCCGTCTCGGGCCGCGCCCCGTTGCCCGCATCCGCGCCCGCGGCGCCGCCGCAGGGCGCCTTCGATCTCGAGGAGGCCACGCTCGCGCAGCTCGCTGAGGGAATGCGCTCGGGCCGATGGACCGCCCGCGGCCTCGCCGAGCGGTACCTGGCGCGCAGCGACACCCTCGACCAGCGCGGCCCCAACCTTCACGCGATGCTGGAGCCGAACCCCGATGCCCTCGCCATCGCCGACCGGATGGACGCCGAGCGGCGCGAGCGCGGTCCACGGGGTCCGTTGCACGGCATCCCGGTGCTGATCAAGGACAACATCGACACCGCGGACCGGATGCACACCAGCGCCGGCTCGCTCGCGCTCGCGACCTCCATTGCGCCGCGCGACAGCTTCGTGGCCGAGCGGCTGCGGGCCGCCGGCGCCGTCATCCTCGGCAAGACCAACTGCTCCGAGTGGGCCAACTTCCGCGGCCGCCGCTCGATCAGCGGTTGGAGCGGGCGCGGCGGGCAGTGCCGCAACCCGTACGTCCTCGACCGCTCGCCCTCCGGCTCGAGCAGCGGCTCGGGCGCGGCCGTGGCGGCCAACCTCTGCGCCGTGGCCATCGGCACCGAGACCGACGGCTCCATCACCTCGCCCGGCTCCGCGTGCGGCATCGTCGGCATCAAGCCCACCGTGGGACTGGTGAGCCGCGCCGGCATCATCCCCATCGCCCACAGCCAGGACACGGCGGGCCCGATGGCCCGCTGCGTCGCCGACGCCGCCGCGCTCCTTGCCGCGCTGACCGGCGAGGACCCGCGCGACCCGGCGACCCGCGGCAGCGCCGCCTACGGCCTCGACTTCACGCGCTTCCTCGACGCCGACGGCCTGCGCGGCCTCCGGCTCGGCATCGCGCGGAAGCGCTACGCCGGCTCGCATCGCGCCGTGGACGCGCTCTTCGACGCGGCGCTCGCCGTGCTGCGCGAACGCGGCGCCGTCATCGTGGACCCCGTGGATCTCACCACCGAGGACCACCTGGACGACGCCGAGGGCACCGTGCTCTCGTTCGAGTTCAAGGCGGACCTCAACGCGTACCTCGCCTCGCTCGGGCCGGACGCGCCCGTCAAGACGATGGCCGACGTCATCGCCTTCAACGAGCGCAACGCCGATCGCGAGCTGGTGCTGTTCGGCCAGGAGCACTTCGTCCGTGCCCAGGCCCGGGGGCCGCTGACGAGCCCGGAGTACCTCCGCGCATTGGCGCGCTGCCGGCGCTACTCCCGCACCCTCGGCATCGACCTCGTGATGAGCCGGCACCGCGTGGATGCCATCGTCTGCCCGACCGCGACGCCGCCGCGGCACATCGACCAGGTGAATGGCGACGGGGGCGGCGGCACCGACTGCACCACGCCCGCCGCGGTCGCGGGCTATCCGCACGTCACCGTGCCGATGGGATACGTGATGGGCGTGCCGGTGGGGCTGTCGTTCTTCGGGAGGGCGTGGAGCGAAGCGGTGCTGATCAAGGCGGCGTACGCCTACGAGCAGGCGAGCCGCGCGCGCCGGCCGCCGCGGTTCCTTGCCACCGTGGAGGTCTGAGGGGCGGCACCGCCCGCCTACCGCGCGACGAACGCCTCCGGTGAGACCGCGGTGCCCGGGAAGGCCTGCAGGACCTGCTTGTCTGCCGTCACCAGCGGCACGCCGAGCGCGAGCGCGACCGCCACGTACTCGCAATCGTACGTCGAGCAGCCCGACCGGGCAGCCAGCTCCAGCACCTCTGCCGGCTCAGTGTCGAATTCTCGGCCGCCGACCGCCGCCTCGGCGACGGCGAACCTCTCGGCCGCGCCGGCGACGTCGAGGTCGCCCCGCCGCACGTATCCGCTGAGCGCGCTCAGCACCTCACTCCGCCAGAACTGCGGTGCGGCCCACGCGTCGTCTCGCCCGACCACTTCGCGCACCGCATCGGTGCGGGAGCCTTGCACCACGAGGTACACGAGCACGTTCGCGTCCGCCACGATCACAGGCGGCCCTCGCGCTTCGCCGCGTTCAGCTCTTCATCGGTCAGGTACGGCAGGCGTACGCGCTCGCGCACAGCGTCGGCCCAGGCGAGCAGCTCCGCCGCGGTGCGCCGCCGACCCTGCGCCACCCGCTCCAGGCAGGACAGCACCTCGCCGTTGAGGCTCCGTCGGTTGGCCTTCGCGCGCGCCTTGAGTTCGCGGTAGAGGTCCTCGGGAACACCCTTGATGTGCAGGCTCTTCACGTCATTCTCCTGTGGTTCCAATATGGTATCATATTGGTACTTGCTCCCTGCGTCAAGGGGTGGCACCGCGATTCGCATCGCTATCTTCCCACCTCTATGCCCAGCCACCAGTACATCTTCCAGACCCTCCGGCTCGGCAAAGTCGTGCCGCCCAGCCGCCACGTGCTCAAGGACATCTCGCTGTCGTTCTACCCCGACGCGAAGATCGGCGTCATCGGCGCGAACGGCGCGGGCAAGAGCAGCCTGCTCCGCATCTTCGCCGGGGTGGACCAGGACTTCATCGGCGAGGCGCGGCCGGCGGAGGGGATCCGCATCGGCCTGCTCGAGCAGGAGCCGCGGCTCGACCCCGCCAAGGACGTGCGCGGCAACGTCGAGGACGGCGTGACGCCCACCCGCGCATTGCTCACCGCATACGAGACGATCAGCGCGAGATTCACCGAGCCGATGTCGGATGAGGAGATGACCGCGCTGCTCGAGAAGCAGGGCGAGATCCAGACCCGCATCGAGGCCGTCGGCGCGTGGGAGTTGGACCACAAGATAGACGTGGCGATGGACGCCCTGCGCTGCCCTCCCGGCGAGCAGGACGTCGCCACCCTCTCGGGCGGCGAACGGCGCCGCGTCGCGCTGTGCCGGTTGCTGCTCTCCCAGCCCGACCTCCTGCTCCTCGACGAGCCCACGAACCATCTCGACGCCGAGTCGGTGGCGTGGCTGGAGCGGCACCTCGCCGAGTTCCCGGGATGCGTGCTCGCCGTCACGCACGACCGCTACTTTCTCGACAACGTGGCGGGGTGGATCCTCGAGCTGGATCGCGGCGAGGGCATCCCGTGGAAGGGCAACTACTCCGGCTGGCTCGACCAGAAGGCGCGCCGCCTCGAGCTGGAGGAGAAGACGGCCTCCGCTCGGCGGAAGACGCTGGAGCGCGAGCTGGAGTGGATCCGGATGGCGCCGCGCGCCCGGCAGGCCAAGGGCAAGGCGCGCATCAACGCCTACGACGAGCTGCTGCGGCAGTCCGACGAGCGGCGCGAGGACGTCGCAGAGATCCTCATCCCGACGCCGGCGCGCCTGGGCGACGAAGTGGTGGTTGCCGAGAATCTGAAGAAGGGCTTTGGCGACCGGCTCCTGTTCGAGAACCTCACCTTCCGCCTGCCGCGCGGCGGCATCGTGGGCGTCATCGGGCCCAACGGCGCGGGGAAGACCACGCTGTTCCGGATGATCGTCGGGCAGGAGCGGCCCGACGGCGGCACGCTCACCGTCGGCCAGACGGTGCGGATCTCCTACGTGGACCAGTCGCGCGAGGCGCTGGACGGGACCAAGACCATCTTCCAGGAGATCTCGGGGGGCGAGGAGACCCTGCAGTTCGGCAAGCGGATGGTGAACGCGCGCGCCTACTGCGCCAGCTTCGGCTTCCGCGGCGCCGACCAGCAGAAGCTCGTGGCGCGCCTCTCGGGCGGCGAGCGGAACCGCCTGCACCTCGCCAAGCTCCTCAAGAGCGGCGGCAACGTCCTGCTGCTCGACGAGCCGACCAACGACCTCGACGTGGACACCCTCCGGGCGCTGGAGGACGCGCTCCTCGCCTTCCCCGGCTGCGTGGTCGTCATCAGCCACGACCGCTGGTTCTTGGACCGCATCGCGACCCACATCCTGGCGTTCGAGGGAGACGGCGAGGCCTTCTTCTTCGAGGGGAACTGGCAGGAGTACGCGGCGGACTACCACAAGCGGAAGGGCGCCGCGGCGGACCAGCCGCACCGGATCAAGTACAGGAAGCTCGTGCGCTGACGGCGGGGGCGCCTCGGCGCCCCTGGCCTACCGATAGTTGGGGCTGATCGTCCGCCAGATCTCCTGGAGCGTCCGGCGCGGACCCTTGGCGACGGTGATCATCACCTCCTGTTCCTCTTCCACACCCCACGGCTCCCGAACAGTTGCGACCGTCGCGACCGAAGCGACCTCCCCGCGCAGTTCCTCCGGATCCAGCCCGACACCGATGATGACCCGGCCCGGCTTCTCTCCCGGCCCGAACTGCCAGTAGGTCCCGCACGGGCAGATGGCGCCCGGCAAGCCGAGCCGCGGGCCGTACCAGTCGAGCGCCCCCGCCCTTCCATAGTTGTTCGCGACGATCACGGCCTCGCGACGCTCCTCGGGCGGCAGGCTGTCGTAGATGCGCGCGACGGCGCGGACCTTCTCCTCCCAGCCGAGCATGTCGGCGTAGTCCTGCGGCAACGGGAGCACTGTCCCGCGGTTCGTCGTCGTGGCGGTGGTGATGCCGAGGCGCGCGGCGAACGCCGCCATCAAGGGCGGCTGGAGGATGGGCAGACCCAGCGGCAGGAGGGCGAGCGCCCAGGCGGCGAGTACGAGCGCGGAGGTCCACGCCAGCGCAATGCGGAGGCGCCGCCGCTCGACGCGCTCCACGAGCACCCCCGCCGCGGCGAATAGCGCGGGGTAGATGGGCCCCACGTAGTACGACTTACCGTGGAGCAGGAGGAGGAGCACCCACGTGGTGGCGCAGGCGACTCCGATGACCCGGTAGGGACGGAGCGCCGCCGACGCGAAGAGCCCCACAAGTCCCGCGACCGCGAGGGCGAAGCCCGGCGGGCTGTAGAGCACCTGCTCACCGGCGTACTCGCCGAAGCCGATGCGCCCCAGCTGGGCGTCCCGCAATCCGCCCATCTGCAGCAGCAGCGGCCAGTCAAGGGCGATCTGACCAGTCAGGCTCGGGTGACCGATGAGGAGCGCGAGGGCGAGGGCGACGTACGGCCACGGCGTCGCGAGCGATCGGCGGAGCGGCGTAGCCAGCAGGCCCACCAGCATGCCGAAGCCGATGAAGAGGATGCTCCACTTGGTGAGGAGCCCGAAGCCGCCCGCCACGCCGAGCACGATCCACCACCTCGGCGCTCCGGTGCGGGCGACGCGCACGAGGGCGATGAACGCCAGCGCCCACCAGAGCTGGTCGAGGACGACCGGCTGGAAGAGACTGGCGGTGCGGAGGAAGAGGAGATTGCAGACGACGGCCAGAGCGGCGAGTACCTGCGCCGTGCGCCCGCCGCCCAGCTCCCGCGCCAGGAGCGCCGCGAGCACGATGAGGACCGACCCGGCCGCCGCCGGGACGAGCCGGACGGCGAACAGGGTGTCGCCGAAGACCCACCGCACCGCATTCCCCAGGAGCGCGATGCCGGGCGGGAAGTCCATCCGCCAGAGACTCAGGTGCCGGCCCATCGCGAGGTAGAGGAACTCGTCGCGGTGGAGGCCGTACGGGGTCACGGCCGTCGCGGCGAGATGGAGCGCGAGGGCGAAGGCGAAGAGCGCAGCGACTGGGACGACGGCGAGGCGCGGCGGGGAGGCATCGGACATCAGGCAAACGTGCGGGCCGGCGCGGCCGGGGTCAACCGCAGGCAGCCGTCAGCCGTCAGCCGTCAGCCGTCAGCCGTCGGCCTTCAGCGCTCCACCAGCTCCAGCCGCAGCTCCGCGACGTAACTCTCCCGCCGTATGGGGGCCGTCGAGACCGGGGCTGGTCTCAGGCTCACGAGCGTGATGAGGTAGAGCCCCACGTCCACGCTGCGCGGCTCCACGCCGGTGTGGAGACGATAGGGCACCGTCGGCCCCATCCCGAACCGTACGCCGATCTCCACTTCCGCATCCCCCTGCCAGACGCAGACCACGTCCGTCGGGCAGCGCGAGTCGGACCGCACGCCGAGGAGGCTGACTCCCGTGACCGAGTCAGGTGCGCCGACCTCCTGACCGATCCGCAGGGCGAGCGTGGTATCAGCGCGCCCGCTCCACGGCTCGGCGCTGGGGCCCGTGCTCCCGCAGGCCGAGGACGACGCTATCGCGACGCCGAGCAGGACGTTCCGAATCCAGCCGCCTTCACCCACGCGGGCCTCTCTGGCGGAAACAACAGCCGGCAGCGGTGGACGACCGCGCCTCTGAGCATGACCCTCGCGCCGCCGCCGCCGTCACGTGCCGGCGGGATATTGGAGCCCCCCGAATCGCTTCTCCGCAGCGATTCGCATCGTTCTGGAGGAGCGCCGCTCCGTGCGCTTTCGGCGCTGCGCCAAGTTCGGCTGCTTGCGTCGCCGGTCGGGGTGCCGGCGATATGCAGCGGGATTTCGCGACTGTTTCCCTGCCCAGCGCCGGCCGCGTCATAGGCGCAAGGCCGGAACGCGGATTCACATGGCTGGCCGGCGGCGCTCTGGCGGAGAGTGGGCGATCGGGCTATATGCAGCGAGGATTCGCGTCGGGCGGGGGGTCCGCCCGGCAAGACAAAAGCGAGTTATGCGCACTCACCGACATCAGCGCAGCCGAACGAACAGCACATCTGGTGAACAGCCGTCCTGGCGAGGTCG
>Ga0315284_10000853_pt1 | contig 41784 bp, 49 predicted proteins | sample YL17G09_16_MG_FD_203696 | JGI IMG/M metagenome (GOLD analysis project Ga0315284, IMG submission 203696) | Sediment microbial communities from Yellowstone Lake, YNP, Wyoming, USA - YL17G09_16 | ecosystem: Environmental > Aquatic > Freshwater > Lake > Sediment | place: USA: Wyoming | collected...
AGAAGAAGCTATAGAAAAACTAAAGGTAGCGGAGACTAAAAATTAATAAAATTGAGGGATCGTCCAGTGGTAAGACACCAGACTCTGGATCTGGGAACGGTGGTTCGAGCCCACCTCCCTCAGCCAAACAATTCTAAAGATAGAACTTCTTTTGTAAGATGTTCTGTCTTTTTTATTTTCAGAGGAACAGTATAGTCAATAATTACTTTTGGCAAATTTATTTCAATACGTTTTATAAAAGATTTGATAAAAGATTTTTGTTCGATTATAGTACCATTGCTCAATAAATTTTTTAAATCAGATACATACTCCTTTATTTCGCTTGATTTTAGGGTTTTTATTTCAGCCGTTTTAATGTTCTCAATTATTTCCATTCTTTTTTCTTTTAGAATATCTATTTGAGATTTTAATTCCTTTATCCTTGGAGCTAAATATTCTATATCTAATTTTCCAGTTTCTAAGATATTATAAAGTTTGCCACACCTTTTTATTAGATCCGCTAATTGTCTATCTAGTACATCCAATTGATTCTTATATTCTGTTTTATTCTGGATTAGCTCTTTATTGGTAAGTTTTACTAATTCTTCTAAATTTTTCTTTGTTAAAATATTTGCCTTAATTCTATTTATTATAAATGTTTCTATTCTGTTTTTGCTAAGAAGTTTCGCATTACAAATATTTTTCCCTTTCTTGCAATAGTTATTACAAGCATAATAAAAATATTGAGAAGATTTTGCAGCACATCCAACCATTCTAGAACCACAATTACCGCAAAAAAGTAATCCACTCAGAAGATATTTGCTACTAATTGTTCTAGGTGATGTTATTTTTGGACTTCTTTCTTTTAAAAGGTTTTGTGTATCAAGGAAAGTTTTTTTATCAATAATGGCAGGATATTTATTCTCAATGTGTACTACTTCATTAGCTTTATTCGTATTTGTTTTATATTGATTTTTGGTTTTTCGATTCCATACTAAAGTTCCAGTATATACTTCATTTTTTAGAATATAATAAATAACGTTTTTACTCCAAATTTTATCTTTATTTGTTTTAATACCTTCTGTATTCAATTTATTTACAATTTCTTTTGATCCCATACCATTTACAAACATATTAAAAATTCGTTTAATAATTGGAGAAAAATTTTCATCTATCTCTAAAATACTTTTTTTATTTGCACCAATTACAACCTTTTTTGTTTTATATCCCATAGGTGGAACTCCACCATTCCGAAATCCTCTAGATGCATTTTCTTTTAAGCCCCTCATTGTATCTTGAGCAAGATTTGCAGAGTAAAATTCATCCATTACTTCAATTATTCCTTCTAGCATTTTCCCTGAAGGTGAGTCATCTAGTTTTTCATTGATGGAGATAACCGATATCCCTCTTCTTCTCAAAAGAGCTTTATATATGATAGAATCTTCCCTATTACGGGCAAAACGAGAGAGTTTCCAAACAAGAATAGCATCAAATAATTTAGGTTTTTGTTTAGCGATAGAGATCATATTTTGAAAAGAGGGTCTATTTGCAGTACGTGCACTTTCTGCTTCATCAACAAATTCTTTATAGATATCCCAATTATGCTCATACGCATATTTACGCATTGCCTTCAATTGTGATGAAATAGATAAATCTTTTTCAGCTTGTTTTTCTGATGATACCCTTGCATATAAAACAATGTTCATTTAAATCACCTCTTTTAACTTAATTTATCAAGGAATCTCTATCTCTAAAAGTTGGCATATGCGTCTGTACCGGTCCTCATGCTCGTGCTCATCATCAGGCTCGGACAGAAGAAAATAATCTGCTACCGTAAATACCTCGTCTTTAAAGGCTGGGATATCGATATTATACCGTTTAATCCCAAGCCGGTAGGCTAACCTTAATAAGTCTTTGTGAGAGGAGGGAACAATCTGAATCAAGACTTTAGCAGTATACTTATATTCTCTCCAATTTACTGTCCGTATGAGAATATCTACGGTTAGCTCGTAGTCTTCGAATGCCATTTTAGCATTGTGTAAAAATACCGAATTGTTAGATTTTGAAAAAGGATCTATCAATTGTTCGACTGTCTTATCAAGTGTTTTATCAACACAAAAATGCAAGTCTTTAATATCTAATCGACTTAACGAAAAGGGAAATCCTCGGCTTTTTGTATGAAGTTTTAATTGCAAAGGTGGAGTCTTGCTGTTTCGAGTCTGTTTCCAATAAGGCCTTTCATATAAAATACCAATCATAGGAGTTGGACCTCCCGTTTCTCCGTCTGATAAATTACATAATACTTCATTCATCCGTATTAAGGCTGTTGCACATGAACAGTTATAAAAATTTTCTAAACCGAATACGTTCAGTCCGTTAGAATTTATCCATTTAGACACGTTTTCGGATGGTAAGAAGACATATGAAGAAAATTGATCAGCTTTTTCTTCAATTAGTTTTTTTATCTTCTTGTTACTACTAGAGATATATGAATAAATTTTTTGATCAATGATTTCATAAAGCTCATGAAGGACTGTATAAATCTGACCACTGGGGGAATCGCTTTCTTTAATAAAAATATGCACCTCATCTCTAAAATCGAAATTGTATCCCCGTGACTTGTGATTATCGGAGAACCAGTGAACGGAAAAGCCAGAATTATGGCAAATTGTTAAAATCTGTATCAGAGTCAAGGGGTATCGTAGTCTAAAATAATTAATAAATTCTTGTGAGAGGGTTTTGATGCTTATGTTGCTATAATTATAATTGATTCTATCATTTTCAAAGTCAATTTCTCTGCATCTGACCATGATATGAATGCAGAAGCCTCCGACTGTGTACGGTTCGGTGTTGGGAAGAAAAGTGTTCTTCATTTAATCCACCAGATTCTTTTTAGTTAGCTTTTCATACATTTCAACAATAAAGCGTTTAATATCTAAATCATATTTACCTTTAAATCGGGTACCGTATTTAAAAGCCGGATCGCTTAAAACATGCAAGAAAGCTTTTTCAATTTGTTGTTCTTTCGTTTCTTGAATGTCCCCCTCTTCATAATATCCAGCTTTTTCCAATAATTCCTGAATCGAGACATTATAGTAATCGGCAAGCGCTATCAGTCGGTTGGGTTTAGGGAGGCGCCTCCGCTCGCCGGTTTCAAGTTGCGAGAGGTAAGCATTTGAAATGCCAGTTGCCTCTTCCACTTTTTTTAGACTTACTCCTTTACGAGCACGTAATTTTTTTAAGAAATCACCGAACGGAAATGATTCTTTTAATTTGTTTTTCATGTTCTATTCCTCCTTTTAAAATAATACTAACATACTATGCTAATAAATGCAAGTGAAAGTTACTAACGTAAGTTTGACAATATTTAGCATGAATGATATTATAATATGTAAGTAATAAACACTAACATAATGTAGTGTATGAGGTGGAAGATGAAAGTCTATATGCGAAGGAAAGAAGTAAAGAAAATTTTAATAAGAAAAAATAAATCTCAAAACTGGCTTGCCTATAAGTTAGAGATAAGTAGTGGGTATATGTCTCAATTAATGGACGGCTCAAGGAATCCCTCCCCTAAATTGCGCGAACGAATTATGAAAAAACTACCTGAACACAAATTTGATGACTTATTTGAAATAAAAAAGAGATAAACTAATGGATGTTGTTTGCGTTAAGGAAAGAAAATTAAATAAACACGTTAGGGAAGGCTTTCGGATACTTGCCCGTATTATTGCCCGGAAATATCTGAAAAATCAAGCAAAAATTCATGATGGAGAGATTGTTGGAGAAAAAGAAATATCTTGAGGTGAAAAATATAAAAAAATTTCAATTTTTAACCACTTAAAATACCCTTTTTGGGCATATTTTAAAGAAGTAAGGTAAAACTATAAGCGAAGTGTAAGTTTTTAAGGTCAACAAGAAGTGAAAAAGAGACCTGTAACTGTTATATATCAATGCTTACATAATATTAGCGATGTTAAAAAGTGCGAAACGCTGAAACTGTTATAAATAAAGGCTTTCCGAACAAGGGAAAAAAATTAACTAAATCGAGAAAAGAAGGATTAAAATGCCGAAAGGAATTTATAAGAGAACGCTGAAAGCAAGGAAGAATATGAGTAAATCAAAACTCGGAGAAAAAAATCCGAATTTTGGCAACAAGAAGCTCAAAAATCCCGGAAGTGAAAATCCCAAAAGCAGAAATATAAAAATGAAGGAAATAGTTTTTAGAAGAGATAGATACACTTGCCAGATGTGCAGAAAAAAATTTTACCCCTGTGATCTAATTCTCTACTATTTAACTGTCAAAGGAAAGCCCACGAATAAAATCGATAATATTATGACTTTGTGCAAGGAGTGTGAGATTATAGCCTATAAAGGTTCAATCTGGGGTAAAACCAAAAAGGGTAAAAATATTATAAATAGATGGGGCAAGGAGGATATTAAAAATATGAAAATATGCAGAATACAGACCCAAAAAGTATATCCTTATGATAAATCCCCAAATAAAAGTTGGTATCCTGTCGTTTATGATGGGAAGAAAAGGGTAGAAGTAAACCCGAATTATAAGGAGAGAAGTTCAGAGGAGATTATGAAGTCAGTAGTTAATTTCTCAAGAGAAGAATTAAAGAATGCAATAATTAGAGTCCTAAAGGAAAGAGGGCAGAATCCAGAAGATTGGAAATTTGAGAATTGGTTTAGAACAGATAGAGTAAACTGTGACCAAAGATGGCCTTACTCGGTGGGATCGGTTGAGGTTTTTAACCGGATGTCTTTCCTTAATCAATCCTATCGAGAAAAAAGGGGAGTGAAGGAGAAAGAAAAGTTAATTACTATGGTGAGTAAATAATATGGCCATCAGCCTGGTTGGTTTGATTGGAGCATAGGTTAACCTTCTCTTTGATCACTCCCAACCGGGCCTTAAAGAAGGTTAATAATGGATAAAAAAACATATCAGGAACATAGGAATAACGAAGATAAAACGCTGGTGAATCTTTATCCGGAATTAAACCAAAGCGGCATATATGATAACGAAGGTAATAAATTACCTAAACCTAAAAGAGAACAATATGATCCTATACCGAGAGGCTTTATAAATTCAGGGCTTTTCTTTAATCTAACTGTTAAAGCTAAAGATATCTATTTTTTCTTATCAAGTAAATGCAATCTATACAGAAATACTAGGATAACGAATAATTATATTACAAGGGAAACCGGAATACCGGATATAACCATTAAGAGAGCTTTAAAAAGATTAAAATTTTACCATTTTATTAGCAGTAGAAAATATTTTATCAGACCCAATACGAGCAGGAGAATTATAGTTCTTCAAAGGTGGGATACTGCCTATAAGAAATTAGTTAAAGAAGGTAAGATAAAAGCAATATCAGGCAAAGAAATAGTTTTTCCTACTCCATATTTACCTGATAAATTTTAGATCGCCTATAGTGGTATCACTGATGACCCCACTATTAGGCTCGGCAGTTTTACAATTTTACCTAAAAAAGTATCACTGGTGATACCTAAAAAAGTATCACTGGAGATACCACTATTAGGCTCTATTGGTAGTTAAGGGTTGGTATATCTTTTTAGAATCTTCTCTAAGGGTTACAGAAGAAAAAAGGTGAATAATATACTATCTTTACCTTTGCTTCTCTTAATCTCAGTTCTCAATATATTGATAGCTTAGTATTTCACAAGCAGTTTTTTTCAAGTGCCCTGGCCTCGTCTATCGCTTTTATTTCATAAAAATTTTTTAGCTTCATTTCAAAAAATCTCCTTTTATTTCTTCACTTCTTCAAAAGGAAATAATTAGATGGTATGAGAAAACAGATTATAAGGTAGCAGTGATGGCCAGTCCTGAATGTCCAGGGGTTAATTTAGATCCGGTATCGCTTATAAAATTATTGGCTATATTTGGTAATTCTAAGGACCTGGAAAAAGATTTTAACCGGTTGGCTAATGAGACATTTAAAGAAGAAAATATTGAAGATATTATCAAAGAAGTTACATTAGATTTAAGAGAATATTTAAATATGAAGTCAGATTTATTTGTATCTATTGATGGGAAAAGAAAAAAGAAAATGTTTCGCAGCGAAATAATATTAATATAAAATATCCTGATATGAGTGTCAAAAGAAATAGGATCAAGGGTACAGAGGGAAGCCGGAATAATATTAAAAAAAGAAAGCGGAATATTTCCTACTCCGCTTTTTTCTCATCATCTATAAACATTATTCTTTTCCAACCTCTCCTGGCTATACCCCACTTCACACACATTTGACGGAGCCGCTCGTAAGTGATCCCGTACATTTTGGCGATCTCCCGGAGAGATTTAGTTTTAACCATCTCTCTTAATTCGCTTTTTTTAATAATTTTCATCTAATCACCTTGCTTTAGATTCTTTAACTGCACGATTCTATTATTAGAATGACCCAACAGATGCCATACTGGTTGCTCCGGGATTTGATTATCGGGGACAATTGAAACCGAGGTTACTTTTCTACCGTGACGATCAAACAACCCTTCGCGTACATTTATTATAGCGCCTTCAGCCTCTAAATGATAGGCTTTTTTATTTATTTTTGTAATTTGTATTATTTATGCCTCCTTTTAAAAGATACTCTATTAAATGAATACTCCAAAATGTAAAAATCATTATTTTTTATTGCTTCTTTTAACTCTTCAAAACTATTTATATTTGCACTTTCTTTTAATTCATCAGCCCACAATTTACACATAAAAGATACTTTTGTCCGGGTTTCCCTGGTCCAACTAAACCTAAATTTATAGTAGTAAAATTCTTCGTTTTTATCATCAGTAAAAATATTATCCGGCAGCACTCTTCTAATTAATTTTTTATCTTTGTAATTAATAACTAAAGCCATTATATTTAAACCTCCTTTTAATAATAATATTTTACAATTTCATTTACTTTCTTTAGGGTCCAAACAGGGGTAAGATTCCTTATTTCTTTAATTTCCTTCCACAAATAACCATATTTTGCCATCGTATAACAGATAAGAGCCTCCATTTTATAATCGTAAGGTTCTATCCTGATCAGCGGTATTAAAAGTTTATTTTCTTCCTCTTTGTAAATAGGCTTCTCTACCATTGCTAGAACATATTGAGGTTTTTCTAATGGTCCTTCAATTTCGTATCTATCAGGATTTAGTCTTACTCTTATAATATGTTTGCATTCTATCCGGCGAAACTTCCAGGCTGGGCAAGAACAACCCCACTCGTTTCTATCCGACAGGGCAACCACATAATTATTATTGCCATTTTCGCTTTCAACTTTCCATTTTTTGATCCATTTCATTATTAATTTACCTCCATTATAATAATTTTAACTGGCCATTATCCTCATCAAAGACCCCCTTTCTTTTCTCAAATTTTATAAACCCTAACGGTTCGCGGGTTATAACATACCACCTAGATAATTCTTTCTCTTCGGCCTGACTTAAAAATTTCATCAAGAAAGCAACATTATTAAGGCCGGTCCCTTTAAATTTCTCATTAATGATACTTTTTAAATATGATATTTTACTCAATTTAGTTCTCCTTTCCCTTTTTAACGCCCCAGGACTGCACATAACGAACGAATTTAAAGCAATGCTTAAATTGTACCTTGCTTTTGTTTTACATAAGCAATTAATTCTAGAAGTATCTTTTAATTAATTGATAATGCAATCCTGATACTTTGTAGATTTCTATTCTTATAAATCTACGAAAAGCTAAAATGTATAATTGGTTTTTCCTCCGAAATTGCATTTCTTTGTTTGTAAATAATCTACGCCAAAATATATTCATAAATGACACCTCCTTTTTAAGTAATCACAAGGCAGGGAGATGTCTCTCTTGCGAAACATCTCCCTGCCTTGTGACTGCTTAGGATTTAAAATCATACTCAAAAACATTAACCTGCCCGGCAAAATCTTCTCCATTATGAGCCATCATAAGACCATCTTTAAATCTCCAAAAAGTTATGATCCTTTTATTAAAGGTTGGTCTCACTTTATCAATTTTAAGCCCGATTACCGGACCACCTGACACAGTACAAATTCCTTTATCAAAATATGGAGTAGTAATATTCCAGCCAGCCCTAACAGTTTTATCATATATGCTTTCAATAACTCCATAAGTACCGTCTTTTATTAAGCAATTCTCACTATTTTTAGCGTAAACAATATCGCCAGGTTCCGGTATGATATCTTTATTGATTACCGGTTTATCAAGCACTTCTAAAAACTTCATTTTATTTAACCTCCTATAATATTCCTTCTTGGTTAAAACTAAAGATATTATTATCTCCTAAAATGATATGATCCAGAATTTTAATTCTTAAAATCTCGCCTCCTTTCTTTAATTCCTGGGTTACGGTGATATCGTTCCCGCTTGGCTCCGGTTCTCCGCTGGGGTGATTATGGCAAAATATCAGGCTGCAGGCACTTTTAATAATGGCACTTGTAAAAACTTCCCGGGGATGGACTACGCTTTCAGTTAGAGAACCTAAACTAATTAGCTCAATATATAGGACCCGGTTTTTAGTGTTTAAACCCATGGCCCAAAAATGCTCTTTTTGCTGATCAATCTCATCCTCGTTTTTAAGGACTTCTCTAAAGACCTTGGCCACTGCCTCACAATTAGAGACCTTAACATTAGAATTACATTTAATATACATTCTAAGACCTCCCTTTATTTATTTTAAAAAGATCTTAAATCAAGTAAGCTTAATAAGTACCAGGATTAACCTGGCACCTATCGGCTTAATCAATCCTTGAGGACCAACTACACTCTAAACCGTGATCCTTGCAGTAATTACAAAAAGCCTCAACCGAGGCCTCTCTGACTGATAGCTCTTGCCTGTTGCTAAGATAAACCATCAGACCATAACCGCCCCGGTAAGTATTTCTCGAGATACTAAAACCGTTAAGAGATAAATCCCCATACCGATCCGGTTTACCTAATAACTTAAAAACCCTAACGATTTTACTATGACCGGCTAAATGTAAAGAAGTACAACCGCAAACATCTAAGAGAGTACCCACAATCTTATTTTTGGTTTCATCTTTAACCGCCCACCTGGGACCAGCCTTTTGCAATTCCTTTAGTTTAGATTCTCCGGCCTCGATTCCTGATCTTTGAGCATTCATCAAAACCGTTATAATGTGTTTTGCCTCGTGCTTTTTCATCTTAAAAACCTCCTCTAATTTTTTAAAGATCACAAATTAAGTAATCTTGATCCAGGAGCCTATTTAAAGACTCCTGAGTTAAGACTGCTTAAATTAAAATATATTGACCGCCTCTATAAATTTATCTTCGTCAAAATCGGGATTATCTTCTTTTAACCATCCTACAAAATCACTTATTAGATCAGCCTTCATTTCTGCTTTACCTCTTTCTCTTTCATTAAATAATTCGGTTTTCCTACAATTAAAGATATTAACAATTCTAAGATGATCTCTTTTAGTTAACATTTAAAAACCTTCATTTATTTAAATTCATTTAATCGATGCTCATTTCCGAAATACTTATCTCTTTCAATCTTTAGCCCATAAGGACCGGTAACACTTTCTAAGTCGCTTAGTGAAAAATAGCCGATCTCGTGTTCATCCCCGTGAACCATTCCAAAGAATAACCAATCTCCATTTTTTTGCTTTTCGCCTTCGTATGAAAACCAAGTCCATTGATTCCAGGGACAAAAGAATTTAACTATTATCTCCGGGTTTTCTTCATGCTCTTGGGAATACAGTTTCGGCAATTTCTTCTCGATTTCTTTCGTCATTAATTTCATTTTAAGATCCTCCTTTTATTTTATTTAGAAAGAGCTAAAAGCCTTTATTTTCAAGCCTAACTGATTATAACACAAATATAAAGAAATGTCAAGTATATATTCTAATACAAATATATAAAAGCACTTTAACATTAAGGATAAACTTAAATTATGGTATTATCCGGATTATGAAAAAATTAAGATCCGCCAGTCTAAAATGGTAGAAGGACGTAGAAGAACTAGGAAAGAATAAAGAAGAGAGAGAAGAAAAGGAATCCGGCCATCCAACGCTTTTCACCCCGGAGCTGAGATCTCACTTATTTAAGCTTTTCGAGGAACATTTTTTTATTGCGATTGTTACGGCAGAGGCAGGAATATATCGGTATCATATTTATGAATGGATTGGGGAGCAGGAGGATTTTAATGCAGCTATTACGCACGCGAGGGACAAGTGGATTGAACGGTTATCCGAGAGAAAGGCTTTTATCCATCCTTCAGTCAAAAATGATAGTAAAACCAGGATCAAGGAAGAAAGCAAAGAAGGAAAGGAAAGAGAAAAGGAAACCGGAAACAGAACAACGCTCTTGACTCCGGAGCTGAGATTTAAGCTAATTGGGCTTTTCTAGGAGTATTTCTTTGTCGCAATCGTTGCTGCAGAGTAAGGAATCCACCGGCAGCGGATTTATGAATGGGAAAGGGAGCAGGAAGCTTTTCGGACAGATGTTACGCACGCGCGATAAAGGTAAATTGCACGGCCTATTTAATTATCTAAGGTCTAAGATCTAAGAGGAATAGAAAATAGTTATCCGATTTAAGACTTTTTAGGAGGTAAAGCGTCAAAACTCAATTTAACTATTTTTTAAAAGTCCTTTGTTTATAAGGGTTTCAAAAATATAAAATCAAAATATTATAGAATTCTGGCGCATAATTAACTATTCTGCGACAAAATACTTGACAATATATCCTCTATACTTTATGATGATGGTAGAAATTATGGAGGAGGATAAAGAAATGAAAAGACAAAAGACTCCGGTAGTTTTGACCAGGGAAGAGATAAAGAAACTAATAGAGATAGGAGCAGGACTGGAAGAGCTTTACAAGAAGAAACTAATAGAGGAGAAACTAAAAGGCACAAAGTATCTAAGCTATTTGAAGAATAATATCTTTTTAGCAGTAAGAAACCAGGCGATTATAAGGCTTCTATTCTCTACGGGGATCAGGAATAGCGAGGCCTGCAACCTGAACGATGAGGATATCTACTTTGAAGAGAATCGAATCAAGATCCGGGCCGGGAAGAGAGGGAACGACGAATACCAGCCTTTGACTAAAGATGAGACCTGGAAGGAGTTAAGAAGATATCTAAGAGCTAGGAAAGCCTTTAACGACAATAGAGGAGATGCTTTCTTTATCGGTAAGAATGGAGAGAGGATCAGGCCCCGGGGATTGCAAAGGTTTATTAAAGAATATGGGAAGCAAGCAGGAATCAATAAAAAGGTTTATCCTCATATCTTGAGGCACAGCTTTGCTACTGAATATCTAAGAAATACTAGGGACTTGAGGCTAACTCAAAACGCTTTAAGGCACAAAAACCTCAATAGTACGATTATATATACTTATGTTTCAAAGGATGATGTGGCCAATGGCCTGGAGAAGGCGAATTTATAGGAACATTAAAAATATGTTATAGATCTGATACTATTATTTTAGCACCATTGAAGAGGAACTTTTGAGGAGATATCGAGAGGGATAGAAATCTTAAAAATAAAAAATCCCTCTACTCCCTGATAACTTGAAGGGTAGGGGGTAGGGGGTCGTCGGATTTCCTTGGAAGAAGATTCTCCCGGTGCTCTTCCTCAACCCTTCACGCAGGAAAGAAATTGTTTTTCTTGCGAATCAAAATGAAATAAGCTATCAGGTATATGGGGCACATTGCGCACGCTGGTTTTTACCTACGGCTATTGTTTTTTTCAATTCTCCAATGATTAGATAAAACTCCTTTAACCTTTCAGGATACCCCTAAAACGCACGTAGAGTGTCTTTATTCGCGCATATTTTTATTTTTAAGGTAAATTGGATGGGGTAGGTAATCATAATACACGAGAAATTTTACAAAGTCCTGAAACTATTAAAAAACAAGGTTATTCGAAGGAGGCGAAAAAATAGGTGAATTATGAATATCGGTAAAGCAGTTAAAATTTTGGTAACTAGAGAATGTGCTAATTACAATGAAGTCTTTAATGATATAAAAGATTATTGTTGTTTGGAATGGACTAAAGGCTATCGTTGTATCTTCTTTATCAAGGAAAATGCCGAATGTGTTTATTTTGAGAGAGCAGTTATACCAACAAACCCACAATTAGAAGCACTTTATCGATCTGAACATCAGGCTAAAATAGAAGGGCGCGAGTTAAGCAATCAGTATAAAGAACAAATTTTAATAGAGAAAAGCTCGGCAGCAGGTAAAGTCAAGATACATTGTAAAAAATGTGGAAAGACCTTTTTGGCTAATAATTACAGGTCTCAATACTGCGGAAGATGTAAAAAATATCTTAAAATAGAACACCAAAGAGACTGGATAATACAAAAAAGAAAATCAATTGCTAATGTCGAAAATCAGCTACCCTGAAACCGTTGAAAACAAAGGGTTGGAAAATGCAATTTTGGGAATCTGGTATGATATTCTAAGAAACTGATTGTCTACATTATAGACAATTAACTAACGTGGAGACCTTATAAATAAAGACTAAGTTAAAGAATGTTGATTAGATAAAAAAATGAAACAAATGAAACAAGAAATCGACAAAAAAGGGAAGGCAGAAAACCTGACGGATCTGACATGATATCGCTAAAAAAAAAGGGCTGAAAATGTTACAGATGAAACAGGAAATCGATAAAAAAGGAAGCAAAAAATTCTTACTAAAAATAAAATTACCTGGTTACGTTGAAGCTCTTATAATTTAAGGGTTTTTAAGGGATAAAAAAGAAAAAAGAGAGTGGAATACAGTGGAAAATTTAGGGGGGGTGGAACACCCTCTTTTTTTATTTAGAAAAGCGATTCTTCAGGTTTATATCAGGTTGGCCAGGTTAACAAAAGTCAACATTTCAGTAATTGAAAAAGGTTAGTGATCCGTCAGTATAGCGTTAGTAGTATAAGATAAATTAAATGAGAAAAAATGATAGTGAGATGATAGCAAAAAAAGGAATGAGTTGAATTAATAAAAGCGAAGAAAAATGTCGGTATAGGGTCGGTATAGGGTCGGTAAAAAAGCGATAAAAGATAGGACCGGGATAGCACCGGGACCGCACCAGGTTAACGAAATTAATGTCCCCGGAGTGTCCCCAGGGTGCCCCCCGAAAAAGCGATTAATGGAATTTGATAAATCAAACTCAAAGTATACTAGGGGTTAGACACAGATACACCAAAATGTTAGAAAAGGTAAGTTTTTTAGGTTGATAAAAGTTGACCTTTCTCCTAAATAATTATTTAAGCATCCAGTCTCCGTATGGGTAATTTTGCTTAATTAATTCTGTTTTGTATTCAAAAATATCGAAATCTATTCCAATCATTTTTTTACAGGGAAAAACTATTTTATCGGTAATAATTCTTGCATATACAACAGCGTTATCTCCAATTATCTCAGTCGGTTTATAAAACTTATCGAAATAAATTATTAGGAAAGAGCATCCGCCTTCAGAATTAATATTGATATATTCTTCCCACTCATCAACTTTATTATCCCAGATTCCGCCAATTATACAGAAACATTTAGCTAATTCATATTGCCGATTGATAATTGCCTGCCAATAATCATAAACTACTTCTTCTGCCAAAAACCTATTAGTTAATTCCGGAACAACTGTGCATCCGGTTAAGGCTAAAATTAAAAGTATAATAAGAAATGATATTAAAAATTTTCTTTTCACTTTAAAATCCCTCTTTAGTTATTTGATAGCCCTTTAAAAAATCATCCTATTGATTAGGGAAGTAATCTAATTTCAGATTAGTAACCTCAACCGATGTAACTTTCTTATTACTCCCCACATCTATCCAACAAGTGCGAGATTCAGAATGTCCCACATCAACAGATAACCCAATAGTATTAAAATCTTCCCAAACGCTTCCATCTTCGCAATAAATACCAAACCAAATATTATAAAAACCAATTTCCACGTTTCCGGTATTAGTTATCTTATAATAAACTTTCGCTTGATCGCTCCACTTTCCGCCGGAATAATCTTGTTCCCACTTAGTTATTACAACATCAGCACTCAAAATATTCATTAAACAACAACTTGATAAAAATATAGCTAATATTAAGAATAAAACAAGAACCAATAACAAAACTTTCTTTTTCATTTTTTTTAAATTTCTCCTCTTCTTATTTAAGTATCCAATTTACAGTTATTGGAGAATTTTTGGTTAGATACATAATATAATCACATGTTACCTCACTTTCATTAGATTTAATTATAATAAGATCAATGCTGACAATAGCTTCATCTTCTATTATTTTAATCCAATTATAGTTAACAATAAACTCTAGATTTGAATAATTCAAATCCTCATATTCCTCGACTACATTGTAAGCATCTCCATCCGGGATACAACGAATTTTAGCAAAATCATAGGAACCAACGGAGATTGAATACCAGTAATAATCAATTAATTCCTCTATCGCTTTTTCATCATTCCAGTCAGGATCACCTTCAGGAATCATTCCGCAACCGGTTAAAGTTAAAATTAAGATTATCACCAAGACCGACAATAGAACTTTCCTTTTCATTGCTTATACCCCTTAAAATTATCTTTAAACTCCCAATATATAATACGATATAAGCAACGAAAAGTTACCCATAGGATACCTAAAATGTTGTAAAAGGTTGACATCTTTTAGTTAACAAAAGTTGACATTTTAGGTGGTTAAATGCAGTAAAAAAGTGCCACAGGAGTGTCAGTTAGAAAGAAAAAAGAATTAAAGGAAAATTGATAAAAAAAGCAATGCAATAATGGCACCAGGATAGCACCGCGGTGATACCAATTTAGCAGTAAAAAAGTGCAGTTATTTAGGCAATTTAATCCTTTTAATTATAAAAATAGGGTTTCGTTTTATAGCTTTTAACGAACAATTTTAAAAGAGGTAGGGTGATTATACCTTGTTTTATAAAGGGTAAGGTAATAAGAAAGAGATTTATTGGAATATTTTTATTAACCGATAAGCGGTGAAATACGGTTAAAAAGACTACTTTTGGAATAAATTACTATTTTTATTCTTTTAAGATTAATTAAACCTTTATTTTACCTATATCTTAAATTATTATAGATATTTCTTATTTTTTAATAATACTAATCAATAAGTAGTTCATAGATAGGGTAGGAGTAGGATAAATTTTCAGTAAAAAAGCAATTTTTTATTATTTGTGGTTTAAAGACAGGTTTCAAGTTTCGTTTCGCATGCGAAACATTTGAATTAATGGAAAAGAAAAGGAAAGAAATAATATAACTTCATATATTATCATAAAATTTAATTAAAAATTATTCATTTTTAGGGTATTCTAGGTTTATTAGTTACTTTATTCTACGTAACAATTTTACAATATATTCTTTTCAGCAAATTTTAACTAAATTTATTGACTTATCCTCGATTATCCGCTTCTATACTGCTTATCGGCACACATTATTTAATCTTTATTAATGGTAAAACTCACTTAAAATATTAGGAATTAATTTACAAGAAATTAAAGAAAAGGAATAAATATATAAAAAAAGAAGGATTTTTAAAATTTATGTAGTATTAAAATATAGATAGATTTGAGAAATTTAGATTATGAACAATTACAAGAAAAATAAAAGACACTATTAGAAAATTTTAAAATTAATAATAAGTTCGGATATAAATACTTTCGCAATATTTTGTTAAATCTTAATTCAGTTAGGTAAGATTTGTATGAATGAAAGAAAAAGTATTTGGCTAATAAACCTGGTAATAATTCCCCTTATAGTAGGCTTAGGTGTGGCAGTTTTTCAATTTAGCCTTCCAAGGCTTTTCGCAAAGGATGCCGAGTTAAGTTATTCAGTGGATGAGACAAAGGTCAACCTCGACCAAAATACAATGGGTGACATCAAGGTGGAAATTAATAATGTTGAGACATCTCTCTTGGTTACCCAATCAGCGCGAATCTGGAACTCAGGTGAACTTCCCATCAAAATGCTACCCATAAGATATGTGTTCGAGACTTCCAGTTCAACATTTAAGGTCTTAACAGTTAACCATAACACTAAACCTAAGTATGAATTCGGGAAAATTACTTTAAAAGAAGATAATCAATATTCAAGAAGATTTGTTTACGATCTATTGAATCCAATGGATGAATTCACTATTATATTCCTAACTAACGAAATAGCTCCTCTTAACGTATATGCAAAGACTGAAGGACTTGATCTTAAACAAATTAAGCCTAATGAAAGATGGCAAAATACTAGGCTTATACTAATAGCTATGTATGGATCATTTATTACGATCATATTTTTAAGGATGGGTTTTAAAAAGTTTACACGATGGTAGTGCTTAATAAAAAATTGAGGGGGCAAAGCTACACAACAATTGAAACCTTGCCCAATTATAATAATAAATAGGAACAGGTGTACTAGCTCAATAATTCGGTAACTTTTTCTAACTTTTCATAAAGAGTCTGATAAATTCAGATTCCCAATATCTTCTTAAATGATTATAATATGGCAGGAAACAGTCCTTTATTACGCTTTTATCATATTTTAAGAAATTACAGTATGTCAAATGTTAAAGTCAGACCCTATAAGTTGAGGTGTTCTAAGATGATTGATATATGCGATTGCGATGTTCAGGATAAAGAAGCATTAGCAATATTTCGTGCAAAAAGAACTAATTGGAATAATTGGCTTTTCGAAGATTCCCTTTCTATATCCAATCAAATAAGGCACATGCTATGGAAAGATGCAATTTTTCGAACATTCAATGAAGCACGAAGGCTGACAATTAATAGAGAATCTGAATCTCTCGGATTTAATGGGCCACTCCTTAATCTTATAGATGAAGATTTTGCTGTATCACAGGTAATGGCGATACGCCGTCTGACTGATCCGAACTTCTATGATCCTAAGAAGGTGGTACTTTCAGTTCCCCGTCTCATTGATGATATGTTAGCTAATATAGATATATTTACACGTGAAAATTATGTTTCACATGATGGAAGTAAGTATGAAGGCCTATCATTTGAAAAAGATGGTATTAATAAATGGATGCCTTGGAAAAAGAAACATGAAAATTTCGACACGCTATCAAACGTGTCTCCCCAGAATCGCTCAAGAACCGACAGAGTAAATAGATCTGTATTTATTAAACTAAATAAAGAGCTAAAAATCTGTAAAAACCTGAGAACCTATTCAAACAAATTTATTGCACATGCATCAGACCCAATCGGCAGATTAATACTGACGGAAAACCAGAAGAAGGTCACTTTAGATAAGTTGGATCAATGCTATAAAGCGATAATACGGGTAAGTTCCTTTATTGGTGTAATAGTTCTATACGAACACGAATTGGGAAGAGTGCCAACGCCTCAGTATAATCACCTTGAGAATATAGAAAAGCCAATGGTTTCTCAGGGTGATCTAGAAAATCTACATAACTATTGGGACAAGAGGGTAGATGAGGTTATTCACTGGAATCAAAATCTTTGGACAATATTATAGAGCATAATTACCCTATGAAAGTTGGCAGAAAAATAGCTTCTCAATTTTCCCGTTAATTTATTCTGATTGTTATGTTGTTAAATAATTTTAAAATGTGACAGGGGAGAGATTGTATTAGCTCAATAATTCGGTAATTTTTTCTAACTTTTCGTAAAGAGTCTGATAAATTCAGGTTCCCAATGTCTTCTCATTTTCTCTTCTCTTTTAATTTTTTTAAATTGACAGCAACAACAGTAAATTTTTTGCTATTTGTTGTTGTTATATTGGTATTGTTAATATTGTTATTGTTAGGGTGCAAATTTTGGGCATAGTCAAGCGCAAATTTTGAACTACATCTGTCCAAATTTTAGACTCTTTACAGGGGTTACCTTGTAGAGGTTAGACCGATAATTTTCCTGGGCAGATCTTCCTCCTGATAATCATTCTTCAGCGCAACTATTAACCAATCGGTTGGTTTCCGAATATTTCTCCTTTCTATATATATTTTCTTAAATTTTGCACCTCGCGACTATTTTTTTAAAAAAGAAGGGTTTTATAAATCTTTTGTCGTATTAATGTTAAAGTGTAGAAAAATTGGAAAACACTAATTCCTTTAGACCACTGGTGGCGATTCAATAAGGTAAATATATATTCTTGAAGTGTGAAAAAGAATCGTCCCCTGACATACAATATTAGTTTGACATTATGAAAATAATTCGCATAATAACGAGTTATACGCCATTCGTAATTTGGAGATAAGAAAATGAGAATTTACATAACTCACTATTCCGCAAAGAAAGACGATTTATTGAGACATACAGGTAAGAAAGTAACTCCAGATAAACTGTATACAGCAACTTCAACTCAACGGTTCATGAATAAATGTAAAGAGAAGGGAGTCGAATGGGTAATATTCTCGGATTTATACGGTGTATGGTTTTCAGATGTTAAGCATGAATGGTACGAGAAAGACCCTAATACAGTTACGGAGCATGAATTCAGAAAACTGCTAAAAGATTTCGAACAGAAACTTGGAAATTATGAAGAGATTTATTTTTATCATAATCCCGGGCGATTCCATCCTTTGTATAAGAGACTATTAAGGGGACAAAGTTAAAAGGTAAGATAACAATATTCAGCCATCTAAGAGGGATATTCAAGGGGTAATAAAATGTCTGATCTATGTAAATGGTTGCATGAACAGTTGGAACAACTGCCAATCATCAAGTTTCCTTTCACAGTAGAACAATTGCCTGAAAATGGAATATATTTCTTTTACGAAAACGAAGAAATTTGGGGACATGACGGAAATAAACCAAGGATAGTTAGAATTGGCACCCACAAGGAAGGAAATTTCAGAAGCCGTATTAAGGAACACTACCTTTTGGATGAATCAAAAATGAATTTTGGTAAGGATAAGTCTAAACCTTCAGACAGAAGTATTTTCAGGAAAAATATCGGAAGAGCATTACTAAACAGGGACAAAGAGGATTACTTGCAAATTTGGGAGATAGATTTTATGACAACGGGAAATAGAAAATCTTTAGGGCATAAACGAAATATAGACAAGGAAAAGAGAATAGAATCAAAAATTACAAGAATACTCAGAGGGACATTCTCTTTTAGATTTGTTATGATAGATACTCAAATAGAGAGAATGGGAAGCAAGGGGTTGGAAAGTTCTCTTATCGGAACAGTGGCAAGTTGCAAATTGTGCAAACCTTCTGATAACTGGCTGGGAAAGTATTCTCCCAAAAAACAAATCAAGGAAAGTGGGTTATGGTTGGTACAGCATCTTAAAGCTAGCGGAATAAATGAAAACGATAAAGAAACTATTTTAAATGTTATAAGGATGACAAAAAGATGGATTACAAACGGTTTATAATACAGTATAAAAGGTTCTTACCTTACGGTACTCACCCAAATTTTTGCTTCGCAAAAACTTCTACTTTTTCAATCAATAAACGTATTCTTCGTCAATACATGATTTTTACAATAATGTCCGAGCGATCGGACATTGAAATAGATTATTAGAGTTATCATTTCTTTATAAATAATTCTACATTACCCTTTTTTTAAACGAGGAATAGCTTTATTTTAATCTAAGAATAAAAGTAATAATTATTTATTCTCATTGAAAGAGAAAAGTATAAAATTCTTTATTAACCAAAGATTAAATATATATTGGTATAAATCAGGATGAAATTAATAAGATTGAAGATGAAGTTTGCCTATAGACATTAAGAAATAAATGAATTTCAATATTTTTCAATAAAAAAGAAGGATTTTTAAAAATTATCTTTCCTCCCTCTCCCGTCAAACCAGAAGATAAAGTTATAAATATTAATTCCACATCATTAGAGGAGCTTACCAGTATCTTGCAAATTAGCGAATCCCTCACCCAAAAGATAATCGCCATACAAAACGAACTAGGAGGATTCAAAGAACCAAAGACTTTCTCCAATTATCGTAGCTCACCAATCTCGATTTATGTGAATGGCAAGAAGGGGAAGTGATAATTACAGTTGAATAAAAATAAATCAATTTTCACAAAAAAGAAGGGTTTTGTACAACTTTTATCGTAGTAGTAGTAAAAAAAGTAATAGAATAATTAGAAAAGATTTATTTTTTGCTTTCTGGTGATGATTTGAAAGTGTAAATATATATTCTTGAAGTGTGACAAAGAAGCGTCTCTTGACACATTTAAGTTAAAGTTAGAAGGAAGGTCTAAAAAGAAAGTTGATAAATATGTGTCTGTCCCTATTATTTCAGCTTTCCTAATGAAAAGAATTTACTGCCAAAAAACCTGAAAAAATATCGGCTCGAACTTCATTTTAGGCTAAAAGCGGGCTTCCCTCATTTTTTATACAATGATCCATATGCTAACTATAGTATGTAGAACTAAAATTAGCAACACCTTATACTATAGTTATAAACCTATGAGTAAAACAATATTAGAAAAATTTGGCGAAAAAGTACGAGAAGAAAGATTAAAACAAGGTCTTTCTCAAGAAGAGCTTGCTTCAAGGGCTGGCGTTCACCGTACTTATATTGGCATGATTGAAAGGGCTGAGAAAAATATAACCCTAGAAAATATTGAAAAAATTGCCAATGCTCTTGAAATCTCACTTGAGAAACTAATGAACTTGTAAAAGTAAATTTATGGGAACAAATCAATTAAGAAAAAGAGATATTTGGCAAGATTCCAGCGGGAGTAAAGCAGGAGTCGCAGAAAAAAATTTTTACGAAATATTTCTAAAAGAGTTTGAAGGCTCGGATTTTAGAATTCGCTCAAAGCCAAGGGAATTCAAAAATATCTACTCTAAAATAAAGCTTAGCGATGAAGTTTTAGCAAGGATTTATAGCCCAGATGAAAAATGGACACACGGAGTAATTCCGGACTTTGCCATAGATAATCTCAAAACAAAAAAAACACTATATGTAGAAGTCAAAAGACAAGATGGATGGGTAGAGAACAAACCTCGTAAAGCTGGCAGAGGAAATGCACATGAAAGATCATGTAAGTTCTTCACACCAGGATTATTAAAAATACTGAGAGAACAGGGGAAACTTGGGAATGATGTATTACCATTTTGGATTGTCTTTCAAGGTGATATCGCACGTGATCCAAAACGTGTAAGAGAAATATATTGTTGGTATACTGGGTGTTCTGAGCATTTCTTTATGTGGAGCAATTCCGCAGATGCGGAATCTCTAATAAATCATTTCGATAAGAAACTAAAGCAACTGCTAACTTAAGAATTATTCATCACCATCCTTAAGCACATCTAATCCCCATACTGACCACCCTTTGGTCTTTTTTCTTGCGAATAGTTCAATGCGCTCCTGAGTCGGAAACATTTTTTCTATTGCTTGGATTACTTCTATTGGTTTCTCGCTATGTTTTTTTCTTGGGCTACGTACTAATTGCTGTATATTTCTTGCGCCTCTCGGTTTTGGTATCCTACCGCGCTTGAACAATAAACATAACTCACAATTTGAAAGAGTATACTGCCCAGGATTATGGTTCATTTTATCCCAAACAAATGCAACTGTTTTATATTCAAATCCCCATACTTTACCTAACTCTATAGCTTGGGCTAAATGCGGGTTTGACGTCCACATAAACAAAAGGCAATCATCCTTTGCGATTTCATAAACGGGAATTTTCATTAATTCATTAGTTTTTAATGTTGGGTACTTAAACGTAGCCGAACTTATGAATATTTTTCTTGAGAAATCAATATTCTCTTTACTTTTACTGCTTTTATCGAATTGCAATTTCCCATTATAGTGCCAAGGTGGATCAGCATAAATTACATCAAATTTTTTATTTGGTAATTCAGGATAAAGATCTGGCAAGGTATTTTGCTTTGTTCGCTTTTTAGCGACCACATTATAAATCGAATACCCAGTGTGTTTATTCGATAAATCGACTTTGTTTTTTGATTGTTTTTTCATAAATATAAACCTAATTTAAGTGCTAATTCTAATATACATACATTTATTAATTATTGCAAGATGTCTATTAAGATAATAGATACTGTCTTAAAAGTCAACTCGCAAACTCTCCTTTTGTCACTGTGTTTTAATAAAAATAAATAATAAAATAAAATAGGTGCACATATACTAGCTCAATAATTCGATAACTTTTTCTAATTTTTCGTAAGGGGATTTATAATCAATAATAATATCAAGCATTAATTATCTCTTCTAACTTTTGACACATATTTTCAGTTTCATCACTCATACAAAAGTTGTGAAACTCATCCTGTCTGGGGAGCCAAGACATTTCAAGCCCTTTGGCATTTGCTGAAGGGCTTTTTTTATAGAAAAAGAAGGATTTTTAAAAGTTATCTCGAATATATAGGTATGATATGATAAAAATATATGTATTTTTTATACGGAAAGGATAGCAAATGGGTTCTAATGAACTTACAATATTTCAATTAAAATCTAAATGGAATAAAGAAAAAGAATTTTATAAAATTCAAGAGGTAGGTTCTGGAACTCAAATTTTTGTTAAAGATGTCCTACACTGCGAAGACCTTTTTAAATTAAAAAAAAGTTTGAAATCTACTCCGTTTGAAAAAAGAAAAAAAGAGTTTTTGGAAGAAGTAACAACAAAAGAACGAAGGCAGTCTGATATTGTAATTTACATTTCCTCAGATATTATAATTCCTGTTGAAATAGAGAGATACCAAAATATTGAAGCAGGCAAAAAACAACTTTTAAATTATCAAACCGATTTAGATAAGAAATACGGCATTCTTACAGATGGATATTACTGGCGTTTTTACAATAATAATATCTTCCGGGAATTTAATTTAAACCAAATTTTAGATAAAACTGATATTTTCTGGGAATTTTGGAAAGAATATATTAAGCCTGAATTTTACTATCTTTTATTTTTTGAATCATTTGGTCAGCTTTCACTCCTCAAACAAGACAAGCTACCCGTTGAACAAAATCGGCAAATGTTTTTTGAAGATATTACAAATTTGATTAGAGGTTTCAAAAATAAACTAAAGGTTGAAGGATATTTCAATGGTATAGATAAAAAAACAAAAGAAAAAATGGCTACAGAAATAACCTACGCATACATAATACAATTTATTTTATATAAAACCTTAGTTGACAACGGTTTTGGAACATTTGAAGAAGAATTTGAAAAGAGAGTAGAAAAAATACATAAATACATAAAAACAAAACGATACAAAGATATAATGGGAATTATTGAAGGTATTTCAGCCAAAATCTCTGAAAATATTTATAGACCGTTTAAAGAAGAGCAAAATTTTATACAAAACAAATTATCAGAACTTTATCGTAGCATTGAGAATGAACTCTCAGAGGTATCTCCGTGGCTAGATATATTTGTTTTTATAAAAAAATATAACTTCGCTAATATTGAAAATGAAATATTCGGTTATATTTATGAAAATTATCTAAAAGAACTTTATGAAGAAACAAAAAAGGGACAGTATTTTACAGACCCAGCTATAGTCAATTTTATGTTGCAACAAATTGGTTTTACACCAGCAGAACTAAAAGAACGATATAATAAGGATAAAAACAGTATGTCTTTAATAGACCCTGCTTGCGGTAGTGGAACTTTCCTTTACAGTGCGGTTAATGAAATTATTAAATCATTTGGGAATCATAGTGAAGAGAAATCAAAACAAATTGAAGAAATAGTAAATAATAATATATTCGGATTAGACATAGAAGAATTTCCTCTTTATCTTGCGGAAATGAATATTTTAATGAGAATGTTGCCCTTAATTATAACCGAAAAATATAATAATCCTGTGTGTAAAAAAATTAAAGTATTTAAAACAAAAGACAGTATTGCAGAATTTAGAGACACTGCATTGGCTAACACAATGCACGACTTTAAGGTGAGGAGTAAGCAACTTTCTTTCAGGATATCAGGTTTAGAATATAAAAGTTATGTCAGAGAAGAAAGCGATTTAGAGGAAATGAAAAAGAGTTTAGAAAAAACACCCAAGATTCCTCGTCGTCGTTTTGACTATGTTATTGGTAATCCTCCTTATGTCGGTTATAACGAATGCTCAAAACAAAAAGTTCCAATTTTTGAATTGATAAAACAGAAAGAAGAAAAACTTAATAATATTTATAGTGTAAACCTTCATAGTACCCCAAATAAACCTAAAAAATATCGTCCCAACCCAAATTTGTATGCTTTCTTTATTGCGTTAGGAATTAAATTACTTAAAGATAAAGGGAAATTATGTTATATTATCCCTCAAACAATACTAACTGCAGGAGATCTTGATGTAATACGGTATCACTTGGCCAAATTTACAACAATTGAAAAAATTATAATTTTTAGTGGAAAAATGTTTATAGGACGGGGTCTAAGACAAAATAAGCGAGTGGCAACTTCAAGCCTAATTTTTGTGCTTAATAGGAAAATGCCTGAACCCCTTCATAAAATTGAAATAATCAATTATAAAAATCCTAGTGACAACATTGAGAAAACTTTACAGAATATCTTGGATGGTAAAAACATAAGTAAAAATAAAATTTTACAAGAAAAATTACTTAACAATGTCGCAAATTGGAACTTTGTTAAACAAAGTAAGAAATATTTGGATCTTTATATCAAATATAATGAGATAACAGAAAATATTTCTATTTACTATGAGCATTCATTGGCAAATTACAGGTTCAATAATAAGTTTTTCTTTGATAGCGGGTATAGTATAGATGAAAGAAGACTATTAAAAGAAAGACCGGGCCAAGAATATTACTACTACCCTAAACTTAATAATAACTTTTGGACATTAAAAGACTATCGAGGATTTTGGCCAAATATTCGCTCAGGAACTTCTCCACTTGTAATTAAATTAAGACAAGCTAATCAAGGCTACAATTTATTAGACAGTAAATATAAAATAATTTGGTCTTACGCTAATCCGAGCAGGTTTCATTTTACAGACCTACCAGTTATTTGGGCAAGAAATCAAATTTGTGCCATTGGAAGTGAGAATAAAGAAGAAATCTTATATCTATTTGCACTATTAAATTCCCCTATTATATCTTCAGTCTTAAATTTTAATTTAAAAAGCGAGCACGAAAAAAATCTCTTAATATCAACAACCGCAATAAAAGAATTTGTACGTGTTCCTAAAATCACTGAGAACAATCAGCAAATTAAAGAAGAAATTATAAAAAGGGCACAAGAAATGTTGATTTCGGAAGAAAAAAGGCTTTCAGATTTTGTTGACTTTTCAAAAATAATGATCCAAAAATATGATAGTGTTTTAGTAAAAAATTGTCATTTAGTTTTAAAATGGGATAATGGAGCAATTAAGATCGATATCAGGGAAAACTTAAATTTAATTAAAAAGGTAATTTATGAAAAATATAATAAAAAGGGCTTAATTTCTGATAAACAAAGCATTAGTTTATCAGAATTAAAAGATTTACCGGTCATTGATTATGAAAAACAAAATCAAATTAAAGAATATATTGATGACTTAATATTTGCACTATATTTTAATATTCCTATTGAAAACTTAGGATTAAATAAAGCAATAGAAATCAAATCAAAATTATTAAATAATAAATATTATAATTTAATAAAAAATGTAAACTAATGACTATAGAAATTAACAAGTGCTAATTTTATACAAGCCATAGCCCTAATCAATCAAAAAGGTAGGGTAGGAAAAATAATTCAAAACGTTTTAAAAATATCACAAATTATTTCTTCTAAAAAGGGAGTAAAATTTAAGTTTGAATAAAGAAAATAAAGAAAAAGTTAAAATGAATGTTTGTCAAATTAAAGATTGCGGAAGACCGACTCATAAAGAATCAAAATATTGTATTTTTCATGCAAGTGCAGTGGAGAAAACTGAGGAAGAATTCAAGGAAGCCTTAGAAGATTATATTAATAGAGTTACACGAGAATCAAGAGTGTATAATTTTGAAAAATTTATCTTTATAGGGGACTTAGATTTTTCAAAAGATTTTAATTTAAATAAAATACATAAATGTAATTTTAAAGGCACTGAATTTTATAATGGTAAGGTTAGGTTTGATACTATTGAATTTTCTAGAGAAACAAAATTTATTGATTGTAAATTTGTAAGTAAAGTATCTTTTATAGGTAGTGAATTTAGAGATAACTTATATATTGGAAATGTTCATTTTTTTGACCAAGTCAACTTCAATAAGACCAGGTTTCATTCTATTGAAATCAAGGGCACTACTTTTGAAGGAGGAATGAATTCTTTTAATGAGGCGTATTTTGGTGGTGATTTACTCATTGAATCATGTAGATTTATGCATGATATTGACTTTAGTCATGCAGAATTTCATGGCAATGTAAAAATGGGAGGAAAAGAGTTTAATAACAGCATTTTTAATTTTGAAGGAGCAGATATTAATTATAATTTTGAGATATTTTTTAATTCCATGAAAAAAATACAGATTAAATTTAACAATATCACTACATATCCAACTTTTACTAAAATAATAATAGCTGCTACTAATGCAGGAATTTATTTCAATAATGCTAATTTGGAAAAAACTGAGCTTTGTTTCGAGTTACATAATAGTACATTCATCGATTTTCAGAAAACAAGAATGAAAGATACATATTTAAGATATGACCAAATTAAACACTTCATTGTCCAAGAAAACAGAAAGGATTACGAACAAGCCAGAGAAGTTTATTTAACATTGAAGAATAATTTTCATAGTATAGGAAGATATAATGATGAAAGTTCAACATATAAAATGGAAATGGATATGGAAAGATTTGCATATTTTAAAAACAGTAGATATTTAAAATGGATAATTTCAGGTTTTTTAAATTTTTTATATGGATATGGAGAAGAACCTTTAAAAGTTCTACGTTTTGCAATTATTGTAATTTTATTTTTTTCATTTCTTTATTTTAATTATGGAATTTCACTATTTATTCCAGAAATTAGAAATGTTAAGTATGACTTTTTTCAAAATGTTTGGTTAGGAATTAAAAACACTAAATTATTGATCAGTATTATAATAAATTTTCCTTGGGGAGATTACTTGAATTCTTTATATTTCAGCCTTACAACTTTCGCTACTTTAGCTTTTGGTAATATAGGACCGATCACTATTGTAAGTAAAATTATAGCCGGGATTGAATCATTTATTGGTCCTTTTACGATTGCTTTATTTGTCTATACTTTTGCAAGGAAAACAGGGGGAAGGTAAATATAATAGTAGTATTTGTATTTATGCTCGAATGAACACATTAAAGAAGTGTAATTATTCAAATACTAATTATCTCCTTAAATTAAAATTTCTCAGCAAAAAAGAAGGATATTTATAAATATATATTGTATTTAAAGTAAGGTATTATTTATAATTTAAGCTGATTTTTTTACATTTTAGATATCATTATTTAATTTATAATACTTTTACCGCTAAGCTAAATTAGAGAAAAGGAATACATAAATGAAAACTGATGAACTTCTTAAAAGCATAATATTAATAGATGAGCATTTTAAAAAATGTCTTGATACTATTATTGAAACTGTAAAAGTTAAGATTTGGAATAGTGATAATTTACTTTCGCATTATACCAAACATGGAATTGACCATTCAGAAAGAATTGCCCAAAACTTGAGTAAACTTTTAGAAGATTTCCCCACTCTATTAAACGAACAAGAGCGTTTTGTATTACTTGCAGCAATATTTCTCCATGACATAGGTAATCAATTGCCTGAATATGCCGGCTTACCTTATAAATCAGAATATAGTATAAAGGAATTGGAGATAATAAGAAAAAGCCACCATCTTGCTAGCTATGAGGCAGTAATAGATAGCATTAAGACTAATGCTAAGCTTCACTTAGGATTAGATCTTTGTAAAGAATATACTGATTTTATTGCTCTTTTATGTAAATATCATCGCAAGTTAGATCTTTCAAACTTAAAGGATACCAGTATAGCAGGTAATCCATTAAGATTACACCTGCTAGGAGCTCTTCTTAGGTTGGGTGATGAGCTGGATGCAGATCACCGAAGAGTAAATATGGAGGTATTGAATCAAAGAGATATCCCAACTGGAAGCAAGTTCTATTGGTGGTCCCATCATTATGTTCAGAGTATCTCTATCGTTCAGGGTCATATTAAATTATTCTTCTGGTTTCCGGAAGAATATAAAAATAATAATATAGTAGAGGTTTTTCAAACCGAAAGAAATGAAGCTTTAAGAAACCAGTTTTTAGAAGTGTATGATATTTTTGAAAATTATGGAGCAAGGCTTTATCGAGAGATAGAAATAGGCGATACAAATTATCTTTCTGCGGGCTCTTTAAAGCAAGTTCCTCCTGACCTTTTAGAACACATAAAAATAACGATAACCCAAACACGTACTAATTATAAAAAATTATCAGCTAAAACAGGAGTAACCTGGGAAATTGATGGAGTGCCATATTCGGATAACGAAAAAGTAGTAAAAGTCTTAGCGAAAATCCCTCAACTTATGAATAAATACAAGTATAAAGAGGCAGTTAAGATAATCGAGGATAATCGCTTATTAACAATGTCACCTAAAGATAGGATGATCTTTTCAGGTATTGCTGGTAACTGTTATTTATCATTATGTGATTTTGAAAAAGCAAAAAGTTACTATAAGGACCTGTTAAAGCTATCTGAGAGGGAAGATCTAAGAAATATTTATTCACTTGATACAATCTTTGCTCGGTCTGTATCTTTAGGCAATATGGGTATTGTCTACCGGATCCAGGGCAAACTAAAGGAAGCCCTCCAGCATCACCAGCAGGTTTTAGAGATTGATCGGGAGATTGGCTACAAAGAAGGAGTAGCTAGTGCTCTTGGCAATATGGGTCTGGTCTACCGGACCCAGGGCAAGCTGGAGAAAGCCCTGAATAAGTTTAAAGAGGCATTAGAAATATTTAAAACTTTGGGGTCTTCTAGAAACATTGAAAAGATAACTAAAATTATAAAGATTGTAGAGGAAGAGATAAAAAAATAAAACTTCATCAAAATTTCATTTTGTTATATTAAGAAAGTTATCACTAAATATTAGTATAAATATGGCAAATGGTAAAGAATATTATTATATTTTATCTAAAATTGAGGGATTCTTATAACTTTTGATACAACTTTTCAGTTTCCTCACTCCTACAAAAAGTTCGAAAATCGTTTCGTTGGGGGAACCTTGACATTTATTAACCCTTTGGTATTTTGCTGAAGGACCTTTTTATTTATAAATTATTTCATAGAAAAAGAAGGATTTATAAAATACTTTGTAGCAGTAATTAAATAGTAGATCTATAAAAATATTTTAAAGGAAAATAAACTTTTGAATATTATTTTAGTGATTGATCGTTTTGAAGGTAAATATGCTATCTTAGAATCCCAAGAAAAGCATCCCCTCATTTTTAATTTTCCACGACATTTATTACCCCAAGAAGCAAAAGAAGGTACTGTCCTTAGATTTAATATAGATATTGATAATAAGGAAACCACAAGAAGAAGAAACAAGATTGTAGAGAAATTAAATAGATTAAAGAAAAATGACCAAGGTGGAGATATCCAACTTTGAAAAAACTATTAATTATTCTAATCCTAGTTTTCCTATTATGTTTTACAGGAATATTAATTGCTCAAGAAAATTTACAGATCTATTTTCTAGATGTTGGACAAGGGGATGCCTCTGTTATTATTTCTTCGTCAGGTCAAGTAGTAATGATTGATTCCGGACCTGATGAAAAACTAATTTTAAACTACTTAAAAAACCTTAATATTTCTCAAATCGATCTACTGGTTGCTACCCATGCTCATGATGATCACATAACAGGTATAGATAAGATCATTGCTAAATATAAACCAAGAGCTTTCATGGATCCTGGAATTCCACATACATCTCTAGCCTACATAAGAATGATAAATGCTATAGAAAAATATAATGTAAAATATTATCAAAGTATTGCGAGAAAAATTCAATTAGATTTAATGAATTTTACTGTTTTGCCAAATGCAAATCCCAAAGTATATGTATCGGAATTTAATGATAATTCAGTAGTTATTAAATTAGAATATAAAAATTTTTCTTGTCTTTATGCTGGTGATATTGAAAGTGGAAGGGAAAATCAGCTTGTAAAGACTTCAAGTATTAATTTAGAGTCGGATATAATAAAAATTCCTCATCATGGATCTTCAACTAGCTCAAATTCAGCCTTTATTAAAAAAGTAAATCCAAAAGTAGCAACTATTAGTTGTGGTCAAAACAATAGTTATGGGCATCCAGATGTAAAGACGTTGGAAAGACTAGAAAAAAATGGTATAGATATTTATAGAACCGACATTAATGGCACGATTTTGATTAACACAGATGGATATAATTATGAAGTTATTGTTGAAAAATCCAAAAGTTTTAAAATAAGCAAAAAAGTTATTAACATTAATTTAGCTACTTTAGAAGATTTTATACAGTTATTAGGAATAGATGAAATGATAGCGGATAATATTCTTTTATATAGAAGCTTGAATAAAGGGTTTAAATATCCTGAAGAAATAAAGATGGTTTTGGGAATCGGTATATGGGAATGGGAAGAATGGAAAGAAGAGGGATGGGTAATAGTTGTTAAATAACTTTTTATATATTGACTTAATCAGTATAATAAATGGCATTGATACCATAATAAATAAAAGAAGATTTTTAAAATTTACTGTATACGTATATATATTAATAAATAGGGAAGGCGTACCAGGTTAATAATTCGGTAACTTTTAGTGGAAAACCTATAAGATCTGAGAAGTTTATTAACCAGCTTACATAAATCTTTAATAATTTTTAATACGATAAAGGTAATTATGAAAAAATTATTTGTTTTAGGAACGGTACTGTTTTTTTGTTTATTTTTTGTAGGTTGCAGCTGGGTAACAACACCAACAGTTATTCCAGATAATGGCGGGATGGATGAATATGATTCTCAATTCATATCTTTATTGAATGAATTAAACACTCCTCTAGAACTACTTAATTTTTTATCAACTTGCCACTATAAAGAACATGACGGCGTGTATACTCCCTATGAATTTTATATTAAGAAAGAAGGAGATTGTGCCGATTTTGGTATTTTTAGTTGTTATGTTCTAAACTATCATGATTACATGGTATATTCTGTACCCATATATTTCCTTAATGAATCTGCAGGACATCTCATAACTGTTTTTGAATATAAAGATACAGACGCCAATTGGTATTGGGGTTCTACATTGGGTAAATATGGTTTTATTGAAGTGTGGGATTTCTTTTCCTCAGCTACTCAGGCTCTAGACAGCATTGAAGCCTGTGTAGATTGTTATATGGGATTTTGGGGAAACACCTACACCTTAGCAAGTTATGAAGTTCACCCTTGGAATTATTGTTCATATAAAACCATAGCTCAATAATAGAAAAGATAAGAATAGAAACAGAAAACAGGCTACCAGATTTTTGGAAGGAAAATTTTAATAAGGAAATAGTTAAAGGTAAAACTTCAAAAATGCTTGAGGTTGTCTTAGAGGAAAAGAGAAGAGAAATAATAAAAGAGTGGATTAATTCAGGAAGGGTTAAAGCGTGATAAAGAACCGTCCCCTGTCACACATATATTTGAAGAAATGTGTAAATGATAGTTTCGGCATGAAATGATTTGTATTAATTTCGTTAAAAATATAAATGCTGAGTATTTTTTAGGTTGGAGGTTTATTATTTTATGTTATACGACGATCCATTTATGGAAGCAAAATTAAATTTAATAAATAAAATTTATCAAGCAAGAGATAATGTTAAAGGTACATGGTATATTATTTGGAGTTTTATTGGACTTGCGTTTATAGCTAGATTAACATCATCTGGAGGAGATTGGTGGTATCGGGCAGTGATTTTAATTACGATTGTTCTTATCTTTGGCTCTGCTTATTCATATATTATGTCAAAAAAGCTAGAAAGGGAGACCGGATTAACAATTGAGGGACAAGAAGCAGTCATACATGGAAGAGATCCTTTTGAAGACCAGCATTTTTCAAAAGAAAACCATGATAAATATATTAACTGGTTAAAAAATAATAATACCGAGAAAATAGTTATAGAAGATTAATATGTTAGAAAATGACCAGAGTAATTTTTAAAAATATTTTTTATTTATACCAATAATAATGCTATTTAAAGCCCTAGTCAATGGTCATAATTTTTGGAAAGAAAAGTTTAATAAGGGAAGAGTTAAAGGAAAAACATCAAAATTGCTCGAGGTTGTTCTGGAAGAAAAGAGAAGAGAAATAATAAAAGAGTGGATTGATTCCGGAAGGATTAATAATATAAATAACGAGACATAAAATATTTTTCTTTATGAATCTATTAACTATTAAAGCATACTTAAGAATAGGTATTTTTTTATAAAGGAGAGTAAAGAAATGGAAATTAATAAACCATTAAAATCAGAACAATCAATTTTATTAAATGCTCGGAAAGCAGTAGTTATTACACTTATTATATTTGTAATTTATACTTTTGGCTCTGCGTATTTATTAGGATATAAAATTATAAACTACGCAGATTACAGTACAATATCTACTTTACTGCTTACAATTCACGCTTTTTTTTGTGGAAGACTATATAACGTAATGTCGAAAAATATAATTTTATCTTTAGTTATAGGAATTTTAATAATAGTGTTAAGTTGGTTTGCTTTTGGGATAGGAACATTCCTGCTAACAATTTATCTACTTGTTAAATCAAATACAGCCTTAAAGAAACTAGATTTAAATTTTGCAATTCCTAGTGAAAAAATAACCAGTCTTATTTTAACCGAAGAAAATAAAATATCTATCCCCGAAGAAGTTTTTGGGCAGGAGAGTAAAACAAAAAAAGATTCAGATTATGACGAAGCTTATAAAAAAGCGTTATATTTTATTGATAAGGAAGATTATGATGAAGCATTACTTTATTTAGAGCTAGCAATTAAAACAGATAAACTATCATTAAAAGAAAACGTGTATGTTAATATTGGATTCTGCTATGGAAATCTAGGTAATCATGTTAAAGCTATAGAAGCTTATAAACATGCAATTCGCATTAATCCTGAATATGCTAGCGCCTATTATAATTTAAGTACGGCTTATAATAGTCTTGGTCTTTATGAAGACGCTATAGAAGCTTGTAAACAAGCAATCCGTATTGATCCTGACTTTGCTAATGCCCATTTAAACTTAGGTTTTTCTTACCTTCAAATCGGAGATAAAAGTTCAGCTTTAAATGAATATAAAATACTTAAAAATTTAGATATTGATAAAGCTAATAAATTATTTGATTTGATTTATAAATAAAAAGAATTAAATGAATTTTTACTATGAATAATGCAATCAAAAGAAATAGCTTCTTTTTCATAATTACTCTAGGTTTGTCCTGGGAGAAAAGAGAAGAGAAATAATAAAAGAGTGGATTAAGTCCGGAAGGATAGAAGATATAAATAGTAATGTAAGCAGTGATAAAGAAGTTATCTTTTATCCGGAAGGAAAAGAATAACCAGGGGGTTTTTTAAGATGAATAAAATTTTAAATATATTATTAATAGGGTTAATTATAATAGTAGTTGTAGGTTTAATTTACTTGGCTATCCCAAAGTATCAGGTTGAGATGATCAGGTTAGACGATGAAACTGTTATGATAACCAAAATAAATACTTTGACCGGAAAAACTGAAACGTATTATAGAGGAGGCAAAAAAGCAAAAGAGATTTATGAATATATTGAGGGGAACAGGTCATCATTATAACAAATATTAAGGAGGCATTTAAGAAAATGAAAAAGAAATATTATTTTGTAATTTTATTCTTGGTATTAGCTATATTTTTATCAGGCTGTAACCTTAACCTGCTGGGGCAGACGCGCTTCACGGTTGACGGCAAAGTATATGGTCTCGAATCGATAGAGGAGTACCTTCCCAGCATGATTAATTCTTCTGTGACGATCGGGCTCGGGCGAGTAGGTGGCCCGACTCAAGAGAGCGACGCCGAAACCATCTCGCAAGTGTCGGGAATCGTCATTGTGAACCCTGAGGGTGTAAGCGTCGGCGTTGCTGAGGTAACATACGATCCTTCCGGGTCGGGGCATGTCCTGATCTCGTTCAAGACGGGCGGCCAGCCGGGGCCCTGGACCCTCATGTGGCCGGGTCACGAGCCAGTGCTGATCACCGGTTGAAGGAACCAACGCCGCCTTCTAACGTTTAATATACCTTTTCAGTTTCATCACTTATACAAAAGTTGCGAAATCGTTTACTATGCTTCACCAAGTTTAAAACCTTAGAGCTCTTTAGCAATAAAATTGTAAAGTTTTTATTTATATACATTTTACAGATTCTAATTGTTAAATAGCGCTTCTAATATTGAAGAATTAACTGATTTAATCTAATATTTTCTATTGTCATATTCCCCTTGAAAGTTCTGAAGCTGTCCAATAGGGGAGCCTTGACTTTCCAGCCCTTTAGCCTTTTGCCGAAGGGCTTTTTTATTTGAAAAAGAAGGATTTTGAAGATATATGTAGTATATATAAAATATAAGCACCATTATATATTTATAATTTAGAATTAGAAACTTAATAAAGGAGGAGATTAAAATGTCTAAAGAAGAATTGATTAGTATGATGCGTAAGTTCAAAGATGCATATAATAAAAAGGATCTAGAAAAAACCTTGTCTTTTTTTGCAGAGGATGCCGATTGGGTTAATCCAAACGGCAAATTTAAAGGCAAAGAAGAGATAAAGAATTATTTTAAATGGGCATTTGAAATTAATCCAGATCAAAAGATTATCGAGTCAGGGGTTAAAATTATAGCAGAAGAAGATAAAGCAGTGTATGAGCATATTTTAGAAGGCAGTTTTGAAGGGATGAAATATCAAATTCTTGCCCTTTGTATTTACGAATCTAAAGGAGATAAATTTCAACATCTTAGATCTACCTATGATCGCTTGTCTCTGGCTAAACAACTTGCTAAAGGTCCAATTGCCAAGACAGCTGTAAATTCCATTATTAATCGGATGGAAAAAGGGTTAAAATAGTAAGTAGGATAAATTTATAAATTCAACAGTTAGTGAGGTTTTTTCATCTTTAATTAACTATCATAAATTTGTACAGAATTTTTATTCAGATAAAAGTTGATAAAATTATTCTATCCGGGGAGCCATGACCTTCTTGCCCTTTGGCATTTTGCCGAAGGGCTTTTTGTTTATAAGCTTTTTAAAAAAGAAGGATTTAGAAAAAATAAATAGTATTGTATAATTGGGAAGGCTTATTAACCTTTGAGAAGGTAAAAAGATATTTACCTCATTTTAAGAGTGCAATCCAGGTTCCGATTTATGTTATCGGTTTAGATCTTTAGATATATATAATAGGAATGATGCTTATGTTTATATGTAAAAATATAAAAAATATTATCTAAGTTAGGAAATGGAAATATTTAATATTTTGCACAAAATAGAGTAAATGTCAAAACTCTAGCACAAAAGAAAGGTATTTTTTATTAGAATAAAATTGAAAGGAAAATAAAATGGGCAAAGATTTTATTGGTAAGAGAGTTAGATTGACAATTGGTAAAAATCCGCCACCAAAAGATGATAATGTGGTTATTGGAGATGATACAGATGTTCATATCACACCCGAGGAAGCTTCAAAATATCAAAATATCTATGGCGAAAAAGTAGAACTGAGAATTGGCGATCAAACCAATTCAATTGTTGAAAATATTATCTCAACAATTAAGGGAACTAATGAAGAAGAAAAAGGAAAAATAGTCTCAATTTGTAAAGATATTCTTAAAGAGAGGGATAAACAGACCAAAAGACATAAGATAAGAAACTTAATTACTATGGGTTCAGGTATTGCTTCCATAGCTCAGTTTTGCCTCCAATTGAAAACGATGCTTGGAGTATAGAAAATTTTAACCAATATTTTCACCAAATCTAAGAATGAGTTCGCGTTTATCCCGAATTAGAAACCATTATCTTTGTTTATACATTTCATATTCTGGTATATTAAACAATGAATGAAAAATTAAAAGAAATTCAAAATGATTATTTAAACTTTTCAAATTTATCTCAAAATAGTAGCCTGTCCGAATATATTATATTTAAAAAGATTGCCGAGTTAGATGATAAATATAAAAACAATGATATTCATTTTCAATCATTCGAAGGACTACTATCAAATATTGGTTTTGACCAAGCATCTATAAAAGTATTAAATTATGTAATAAAAAGATTAAAAAGTAAAAAAGATAGACTACCGCAAAATAAATATTTTTATGATATTGGTAATACTATTTTAAATAAAAGTGTTTTAATATATAAAGCAAAACCAAATATATCTACCCTTATATCCACAAGATCATTTCTTGAAGCAAAAAAATATTTTTATCATGTAGTAGAAGATGATACAGATCATTATGAAAGAGCACGAACCAACATTACAAATATTTTAGAAAAATATGGTAGGAATTATGAAGCTCTTTATGCATACGATGATGTGATAAAGAAAAACCCTTTATTTGGAATGGCTCTAGGCAATAAAGCGATTGCCTTGGAATATTATATTAAACTCTCACCAAAAACCTCATTAGTACTATTAAATAATGCATATATATTACTTATTAATGCATTAAAAGATAAAAAAATTAATGATATTGGTGGAAAATTAGCTATTAATATTTTTACTCATAAAAAAAAAGAAATCGAACAATATTTTAAAAAAATAAAATATAAATATTCTGAATTAAAGAAACCTGAAAATCTTACAAAATATCAACATTTTATACTTGAGAACAACCTATACTTAAACTATGATTTCGGCTATTACTATGATAAAAATAGTTTAAAAGATACGTTTTTCCCAAATTTTATTGAAAATTTAAATGACAAAAAAACAATTAAAAGCCGATCGATTTCAGAAAAAATATATTATTCCTTTCAAATCTTTAATCAACTATTAGAAGATTTTACAACTGCCCGATATAATTATTTTCGTGCTATTAATATCAAATGTAATCATATAGATGAAAAAATTAATTATATATATACCTTAGATTATACAAAACACTCATTAAAATATGGACTGCTGAAATCAGTATTTTCCTCTCTCTATAACTGTTTTGATAAAATTGCACATTTAATGAAATACTATTTTTGTTACTCAGAGAGTGATATAAACAATACTGATATATATTTTGGTTGGCTTACTTCTAAGAATTTTGAAAAGAGCATAACTGAAAATAAAAACTATCAATTATTGGCTTTGCATAATCTTGCTTTAGATTTCGAACAAAACCATATATATAACTATATAAAAAAATTACGAAATAGAATTACTCATTCATTTTTAAATATAAATGTGGGTGAAGCATACAATGAAAAATATAAAACCTTTGAGATTACAGAAGATAGATTAATTAAATATAATAAAAAACTTTTTGTAATAGTTAAGGCGGCTATTATGTATTCAGTGCTAGCAATATATTATTCTAATTATAAAGAAAGAGGCAAATTATTTAAAATGATAGCAATCCATGAAAATAAAATATTTTAATAGTAGACTATCTTGAAATAATATAAATAGGGGTAGGATCTATTTATTACGATTTTTCAAACAATACAATTCAAATCAATATTTGTGAAAAAAATTAAAAATTATTATTTTTTTAATAATATTATGATTTATGGCAATTGAACTAACTTAGATAAATATAATAGTATTAATATATTAAGTTTAAAATAAATTTAAAGGGTATTAAAAAATGGAATTTATTAATCCCACTTTAGAATGGTACAAATTAATTTCTGCAAAGAATAATTTACCCCCACGTTGTCCCTTTGCTTCATCATATAAGTGTCCGATCTATTACCAGAGCTTATCCTTATTAGAAGATACTGGTGCTACAAAACTTGATGAAAAAGAAGATAAACAATTAGAAGAATATTGGAAAAAAAGCAAATTGAATCCAATTTTAAAAGAAGAGATGCCCGGAGTTACTACCAAAAATGATGAATTTACTTCTTTGTATAATTTTTGCCCAGAGGTTACTTTTTTAAGGTTTGGTTATTTTGCTTCACATCTTTCTGAGTTTGCGGATGAAATTGATAAAGATATAAGGTATACAGAATTAGAAAAGAGAAATATTGATAAAGATGACTGTAGATGGTATTTTCAATATTTTACTCCTAAACATTATACAGATTGTTCGTATTATTCTATATTACTAGCGAATCATATAGACCAAAAGAATGATATTGATGAGATTAAATTAACAGATTCACAAAGAAAAGATGATAAGCGTTATTACAGGATCAATATTATTGGTAAAGATGAAAACCGTAAAAAAGAAAATTATATTGAAATTGATGGTAATGGTATTGAGCTTGGTAAAAATAATTTTATCCTTTTTGTAAAATTAGCTTTAGAGTTAAAAAGAAATAATGAAGGTTGGGTTAATATCGAATCATTTGTTCAAGAGATAGATCTTTCATTTACCGGAAGACATCAACTGATCGGAAGACTAAGGGAAAATTTGATGAAAATTAAAGCATTAGATAACAATAGTGTAAAGGAATTAATCGAAAATAAGAAAGGTGGTTTTTATAGAATTTTTACTCATCCTGATTTTATAACTTTCAATATGGAAAAGCTACTCAATCACAAAGATCCTCGAGTTAGAAAGCTTGCTGAAGAATTACCTTAAGATGAAGTAAATATTATATAAAAATATTTAACTAGGAGAATAATATGAGTAAAACTGTATTTATATTGGGGGCGGGTGCCTCATATAGTCATTCAAACAAGGAATTTCCGTTAATTAACGATATTTTTAAAGTCGCAAAACAATTACTTGTTACTTCTCTTATAACTGATATTAATACACTTAATCTAAATTATGAATGTGTAGAAACTTATATTAATGAAAAGTTCAATAAAAGTATTTTAGATTCCAGGCAAAAACTAAATATCGAAGATATTTTAACCAACCTGGAAATTGATTTTGAAAAGACTAAAAGTAATTATTTACAAATTATAAGGGATAAAATTATTTTAATAATTTTAAATGTATTTCATATTCTTACTAACAAATCATATTATTATAAAAGAAATAGTGATTATTTTCTTTTTTATAATCAGTTAAAAGATAATGATACAATTATTACATATAACTGGGATCTGTTGTTAGATAATATACTAGATAGGGAAAAATTAATAAGCAAAATTAAAGATAGAAATTTATATGAGGACGATATAGAAAATACCTTAAAAAAGCAATATCTAAGAATGTTGATGGATTTATCGGCTTATAGAGATTATTATAATTTTAGAATAAATGCACCTTATGAGAAATATCATTCAGAAGGTTATTATCTTAAACTTCATGGATCAATAGATTGGTTATATTGTCCGAATGAAGATTGTGGATTATATTCAAAAGTATTTCCTATAGAAAAAATTATTGGAGAAGAGTATCTTATTGCTGAATATAAATGTCGTGAATGTAGTTCAAAAATGAAACACTTAATAATCCCACCAGTTCTAAATAAAAATTATAGTAGCTTTCCTTTTGTAAAAAAGCTGTGGAATATTGCATTAGAAGAAATTCAATCGGCAGATGAATTGGTGATTTGGGGATATAGGCTTCCACCAACAGATTTTTATAATAGGTGGTTATTTAGACAAAAAAGCGATAAATTAAAAAAAGTAACGATAATAAATCCAGATTGTTTTAAAAAAATAAAAAATAAAGAATTAAAAAGAAACAAAACTTTTTTAGATCCATTTTTAGATATTTTTGAGGCTAGTAAAATTGTACCTGAAATAAGTTATTATGAAAATTATACTGATTATATTAGTAATTTAAAATACTTTGATAAATATAGATAAATCTATTAGCTAGCATTTTGTTTTAGATTTATACATGGAGAATATTATGATTAATTCATACCATTTAGTATTTTTTTTATTGAATGGCAAGGATTATTTATATGAAATTTTCTAATTGGATTAAATGGGCAGATAGACATAAATTAAAGGATCTTCAATATCCTGGGGTTTATGCTATCTCTTATAATGAACATAATATAAGTAATAATAGCATTGATTGGATTAGAGAAATAATATATATAGGTATGACTAATTCAAAAGGTGGTTTAAAAAGAAGATTAAGGCAGTTTGATTATACAATTTGCGGTAAAGGAAATAATCATAGTGGCGCAAAAAGAATAAGGGATAAATATAAAGATTATGATAAGCTAATTAAGCATTTATATGTTGCTGTATATCTCTTTAAATGTGATGTGACTTCAAATAAAGAAAAAGATTTACTTATTATGGGCAAAGTTGCAGAATGTGAATATATTTGTTTTGCAGAATATGTAAAAAGGTTTGACATGCTACCAGAATTTAATGATAAAAAGCGATCACCCCAAAAAATAAAATAAGGCCATTTGTCATAATGAGAAATTATGTTGATATATGGTTTATTTTATTAAATTAACCTTATAGAATTTTTTTAAAGAATCTAAAGAGAGTGTATTTATATTAATTATGATAAAGAAAGCGAAAGAAATGATTTTCCTTGAGTAAAAAAAATTCAATTTTAGATTATTTACCTCAAGACTTTCCTAAAGATAAGTATAAAAATATCCATGATAGAGTACTTCAATATAAAGATAAATTTCCATTACAGTACAAACAATTTACGGGTGGGTATATGTCATTAATGTATCGTTATTTGGCATGTATTAAACATAGTAATGATTATATAAAATTTATTGAAAAAGACAGAAGTTCACCTAGCTACTTTTTGAGATATGAACAAGAACGGGAATTATTTAATTTTTTTACTAATGGATTATCTGCTATTGAAACATATGGATATATGATTTATATGATTTGTTCGATAAATAAACCAAATGATTTTAAAGTAATTACAAAAGATTTGTGGAAAATTAAATTAAAAGACAAAAGCAAAGAATGTACAGTTGAAAAATTAAAGACATTCTATCCAGAAGAAAATATAACTCAAGAGATAGAAAAATTAATCAATTCTGACGAATATCAAGTCTGGGTTAAAGTTAGAAATATACTAATGCATCGAGGAACACCTGGTAGAATAATTATGGCAAGCACAAGAAGGCCGAAGATAGAACGAAGTGATTTATGGTTTGAAGGAATAGAAATTAATAAGAAGACAACTGATTGTAGATTAAAATGGTTAGGATCAAATTTATTCAATTTAATTGAATTAACTGATGATTTTACTACAAATAAACTTATTTAAGTAGAAATAAATTAGCTTTTATTAAACATTAACTTGATTCGTCCAAATTTACTTTTTATAAATTGTAGTTTTATCTTATCCCATATTAGCACGCTTTCAGACATCCACCCGGGGAGTCGAGTAGGATTCGAACCTAAAGATCATTATTAAAAATTAAGGGAATTAATATAGTATTAATAAATGTAAAAATATTTTAAAAATAGTAGGAATTTAAGGATTATATTCTTTACTAAGACTTGAGTGCCATAAGAACTTATGATACACTATTAAAGCAACTAACATTGAAGAAAATATTCATAATTTTTTATCATAATTTGACATATCGAATATTATTTGAAAAGTTCTATATACTGCCTTGTTTGGGCAGCCATTATAACTATAATGATAAATTAATTATAATTGTGGCGCAATCGAACAGTGGTTAGTTCGGCTGGCTCTCAATCAGCAAACGGGGGTTCAATTCCCCCTTGCGCTACCATTTCTTAAACTA
>Ga0315284_10000854_pt1 | contig 41703 bp, 65 predicted proteins | sample YL17G09_16_MG_FD_203696 | JGI IMG/M metagenome (GOLD analysis project Ga0315284, IMG submission 203696) | Sediment microbial communities from Yellowstone Lake, YNP, Wyoming, USA - YL17G09_16 | ecosystem: Environmental > Aquatic > Freshwater > Lake > Sediment | place: USA: Wyoming | collected...
ATATAAAGGGGATGTATAAAATAATCCTCCTATCCGGTTTAATCAATGTTTTAATCTATCTTATCCAATACCTCGGCTATAACCCCTTTACCCCCGATAGTGGAAATAACGGGGGAATGTTGCATAACAGCCCAAGGCTGGCAAATTATTTATCTTTAATCCTGCCGATGTGCGACATACCCTTTGCTATTATTTGTATTATAGTAAGTGTCCTGATAAAACAGAAAGTTTTAATATTTATTTCCAGTTTATTCTTATTATTAAAAACCAAGAATAAAAAATTGATACTGGGGTTTCTGCCAGTCCTACCGATACTTTTACTTTTTTATCCGGAAGGCAGGTCGTTCTTCTATAAGACAGGGCATATCTCTGTCAGGTTAGAAACATACAAAAATGTGATAACTGGTTTTCTCGTCCATCCCCTGTCCGGTTTCGGATTGGGCGTATTCCCGTGGGGTCAAGATAAAATTCCACAAGGAGTGGATGCTGTTATTTACAGTAGTGTCCTGCAGTTTATCTGCGGTCTTGGGATACTATCTCTGTTCTGGTTATTTTTTGTAATAAAGAAAAATTTTAAGTTTAGTTATTCAGTTTCGGCAATATCAATAACAATCTTTGCCATATTATCCGCATTTGAATACACAATAGAGATACCAAAATTATGGCTTATTATAATGACGATAATCTCATTTTATTTAATAGAGAAAACAAAAAAGGAGGGTGTGATATGTTAGTTAAATACATCGGGCATGATCCATTGTTGTTGACAGAATACAACGGAAAGAAGTATGCGTTCCATAAGAACCAACCGGTAGAGATAGACGAGAAGATTTTTAAGGAAATAATTCTCTCCGGTCATATCAGTTCTGTAGATGTGGTGGTTGTGGAGACCCCAAAGGTTGTGGAGAAACCAAAGGAGACTCTCATAGAAAAAGCAAGGGCAATTATAAAGCCGAAAGGTAAAAAAAGAAGATGAGGACTAACCGACATTCGGATAAACAGTTTCCTGTCAAGGTAGCGGAAGAACTCTATGATATTTATGATTTTGTAAACAGTTTTACAGTAGCCGACTCTACCACGGATTATGACCTAAAGACCCAGCAGGCAACCGCCTTTAAGAACTTATCGCAGGCGTGGCTAGTGATTATCTGGACAGACCAGGATATAACTATTAAGTTTAACTCAACTTCCAATCCGGCAATCACTGTTCCTGCAGGCGAAAGCCCTTTTGAATTCAGGAATATCATCGAGGTATCAAATATCTATATTACCAATGCTTCCGGTTCAACGGCAAATATAAAGGTGATGTTGGTATGAGCGAGGCACTTGATTTCATAAAGAATTTTGAGGATTTACTTAAAGCAAACGAAATAGAACAACGCAAGACCACTTCCTTAAAAAGTGTAAAAGAGGCACTTGACAAGGAAGTCGTGGAATTACTTGCAAAGAAAAAAAGGATAGAACAACAGACAGAGGAAAAATTATCTCTTTGTGATAAGGAACTCTCCGAACGCAATGAAAATATGGAGAGGAACTTTGAGGCGGAAAGAATCCGGATTGTTACTTTAAGTGAGAAACTAGACAAGCAAAGAACAGAATCAGAGCAAAGAGAGGCAGATATAAGACACAAGGAATCCGTAGCAAACGAAAGGGAACGCCTATTAACCGAAAGAGAACATAGGTTAGATCATAAGGAAGTTGACCTGCTGACCAAGGAAGAACAGATAAAGAATGATAACCAAACCATCGCTGCTGCCAATATGGGAATACAGAGGCAACTTCAAACCATAGAGGAGCAATTGAAGGGCATAGGAGAGGCAAGGCAAGGCATACAGGATAACCAGGCAGAACTTAGGAAGCAACAATCTGCTATACGAGAGGCAAGGGAAAAGTTAGAACTTGAAACAACAAACCTTGAAACCGAGAAAAAAGAAATAACCAAGAGCAAGGAAGAATTAGAGTCGGCTCAAATCAAATTATCGGAAGCCAATAAACTAGTTGATGCGGAGAGATTTATTCTAGATAAGCAGAAAAAGGATAATCTTGATAAGGAGAACGCACTTAAGGCAATGCAGGTGGAAATGGATTTTAAGTTAGCGCAATTTAAGAGGAAGTATGAAAAAGATAATAAGTAGTGTCATTATATTTTTATTAAGCGTAGGTCTTGCCTTTGCCGATGTGGCTAGTAAAAATCCTATTCTCCAAGATGAGGGAACAACTGTTGCAGGTAGTGGTCGCATACTTAACTTTACTGGCGCAGGGGTAGCGGTAACTTTTGCGGGTGGTAAATATGTAATTACGATAGGCGGTGGTGCTGGTGGCAATAACTGGACAGCCGCAGGTGATACCGGCACCCCATTTTTAGTAGGTGATACTGCTGAGACCGTAACCTTAAAAGGTGCAGGTATAAATACGGTCTCTGCTGGTGGTAATGTATGGACAGTAACAGGGACAGAGGTTGATGGCTCTATCACAAATGAGATTGAAGTTGTTGATGATACTTATGGAATAGCTTGGAGTGTTGATACTACCCACGCCGCCTCAAAGAAATCCCTATATGATAAAATAGAGACTCTTGGAGTTGGTTCAGGCGATGTAACCTCTGTTGGTGATTGCACTGGTGGTGCTTGCTTAGACGGAACTTCAGATGGTGGCACTTATATTAAATTCTATGATGCAGAAGGGGCAGGAACTTTAATTCTTCCTGATATAGCAGGTGCGGTTACTTGGACATTACCTTCTACGGGCGGAACACTTATTCATACCGAAGTCGACCCTACCGTTGATACTGATGACGAGATAATCGCCATTATTAACGCTTCGCCTTCAACCACGATTAAACACGAAGCGGGCGGATTAGAGGCAGATGTCTCTGCTTATGCAGGTCTTGTTCATATTACTGGTGGTACGACTTCTGCAAAGACATTAGGCATTGCTGATACTAATATATCACCGATTAACGCCGCAGATGTAGCTGACAATGATTATGCTAAATTTACAGCAACGGGATTAGAAGGCAGAAGTTACTCGGAAGTTTTATCTGATATAGGGGCTCAAGCAACAGTAACAGAAGGAAGCTTAGCGGATAGTGTGATAATTTCTGCCGACATTAAAGACACTGTAATTATTGCCGCAGATATGGCTAATGCCGACCACGGAGATATGGGCTGGACTGCTGGGGTAGGATATGTTGATGATGATAGCCATGCCCATACTGCTTCTACTATATCAGGATTAGGGACTGATGATATTTCAGGATTAGATATTTCAGCAGATACTAATTTAGCAGTAACTGCCCCGATAGTCTTAACTGATGATACTATTTCTATTCCCAAAGCCGATGATACCACCAATGGCTATTTATGGTCAACAGATAGAGTTACTTTCAATGGCAAAATGGATGGTGCTTTAGCCAAAGATTTAGTAACTACTACTCCATTAGCTGGTGGAACTGACAATATCTTGCCAGGTGCGGATGCTGATATAACTTTATCAATAACAAAAGCAGATACTTCTACAAACGGATACTTATGGTCAACTGACTGGAATACATTTAACGACAAGATGGCGGGAACACTTTTAAAGGACTTAGTTACTACCGCACCCTTAACAGGTGGCACAAACGATATTTTCCCAGGAGCAGATGCGGATATTACGATTGCCATACCTGTTGCCACTTCTACCGCAAATGGGTATTTGTGGTCAACCGATTGGGTTAGTTTTGATGGAAAAATGGCAGGCACCTTAGCGGGTGATCTAGTTACCACCGCCCCGATTACAGGGGGAGTAAATGATATTTTTCCTGGTTCTGGAACGAAAGCTACGATTGCAATTCCAGTAGCCACCACTTCTGCGAATGGATATCTTTGGAGTACAGACTGGACGACTTTCAATGCTAAGCAAGCGGCGTTAGGTTACACACCGAGTTATCAATGGACAGTAGCAGGAACAACTGGTGCTGACCTAATTGGCAACACTGCCGAAACTTGGACTCTTGTGGGTGCAGGTGGGAACTCCACAGCAGAGAGTGGTAACACTATGACTATTACTTGGACTTCTGTTGGGTTGGGATGGAACGGAAATGCCATAGCAAATACCAAAGGCGGGACAGGACAGGACTCCTCCACTTGGACGGGAATAGGCAGGGTTGCGGCAGGAACTTGGACGGTAGACCCACAAAAAATAACCTTTCATATAAACACACCAAATGCCACTACATTTTCAAATAATATCTGGGCGGCAGACAGGGCGATAACATTAACTTCAGTAGACCTTACTTTGGGTAGTGGAACTTGGAGCATAAAAGGTCAACTTTTGGAATGTAATAATGCAGGGGCTTCGTGCGTTGTTACTTCGGCTACTAATTGGACAGTAACAGCAGGAACGACTTTAACCTGGACAACTTTTAGTAATGCGACAATTGCTTCGGGAGGGCAAATCGGATGGACTACGAGTGCTTGCTCGTGGACAACAGGCAATGGTAGTGTTGGCGTAACTATGAAATATCAATGATGAAACTTTCTACCGTCAAAAATTATTTCGTGAGGTTTAACTATATCGGGTTTTTTTTCAAATCTTATATGGGCAGAATTACTAATAAAAGCCATAAGATTTTGAGGGTTATTATTAGCTTTATTTTTGTCTATATGATGACAATGTTCTTCTGCTTTAAGATATCTTCCAATTTGTTTTTCTACTATAAGACGATGTTCTTTAACATATCCAAGATGATTAGCAAAAGGGTGAGTAGGAATTTTTATAGAAACATAACCATATTTATCAATTATTCGTCCACCTTGCCAATTATAGTGTTTTTCCATTGCCATATAACCCCTAAGACCTTTATTCCACGGTGGCATTCCAAGTGTATAATGTTTTCCTTTCATTCTTTCCTTATTAACCTTAGCAGAAATTTCTTTCCATTCATCAAGAACTTTGTGTCCTTTTATAAATCTTCCTTTACTATCTCTCATCTCATCACCTCAAAAATTAAAGGGCTTCTTTCAGCGTGGTTATCAGAAACGGTGAAGTTTCTCCGCCTACTCAAAGCCCGATTAGACATAAAAATACCGCTTCCGATAACCAAAATAAGTATACCACAATTAGGAACTTTGTCAATATGAAAAAACTCCTTTTACTTTTATCTCTCCTTTTCCTCACCTCAACTTGTTTTGCTCAAACCTCTGTCAAACCAATCATCAAAGATAAAGACAAACAAGTCTATCGCACCCAGTTAGGCGAAGACAATGACGAAGTCATCATCGGTGGCAAAAATCCTCTTGTCTTTGAGCCAGAAATCCAATTTTTTAAATGGAACAAAGAAAACTCCCTCACCATCAAACCCCTCTTTGATATCCCTAACGCCACTACCTCACTTGTAGGAAATAAAATAGAACACAAAGGGGATAAGATAGGTTGGTATGCTAATCCTGACCCTGAGAATGCAGATAACCTTAAATTCGGTCTTATCCTCTATGAGAAACCTGCCACAAATGTATTTCAATTCCAGTTAGAAGGTTGGGAAGAGTTTGATTTCCTTTATCAGAAACCTTTAGCTAATCAATATCCTAATGGTTCATATTGGGAAGATGATGGTAAGGGTGGAATTAGAACTTGCCCTGAAGAAATTGCGGGAAGTTATGCTGTATATCATAAGACAAAAGCGAATTATGAAATAGGTAAAGTTAATTATCAAATAGGAAAGTTTGGACACATATTTAGACCTCGTTTATTAGATACTGATGGTCTTTTTTTATGTTGGGTAGATTTACTTATTAAAGATGGGATTTATACTCTAACCGTTGACCAGAAAACTTTAGACACCGCAAAATATCCCCTAAAATTTAATGACTGGTTTGGAAATCAGGGAACAGGAGCAAAAACTGCTACCAATAATAATTGTCCTAGTTATTGTCTTTCCCTTTCAACTCCTGCGAGTAATGGTGCTATGACGAGTATGTCAATTTATGGAAGAGACTGGGATGGCGATGGAGAGCGTTTTTGTCCTGCTTTATACTCTAATGTTTCAAGTTTACCAAGTGCAAGATTAGCTAAGGTTGATTCAGGGGGAACTGCATTTGATGTCACCACAACTTGGTATACTACCAATCTTGCTTATGCGAGTATAGTTGCAAGCACGCAATATTGGTTGGGTATGAAAAGTGGAATAAATGGCACACATTTTCTTTTCAATTATGATGATGGAAGTGCTGGTGAAAGACAAATGGGTGCTTCAGGCGAAGGAGCATATCCCGACCCTGCCACTGTAATTGGAGAAGATGCTATGGCTTATAGAGTTTCCATCTACGCCACCTACACCCCAGCAGGGGGGGCGGCAGCCACAGGAACAATTATGATGGTGGATTAGGAGAGAAAATATGGAGACTTTAATTGTGAATGGAGTTTTATCAGTAATTTTTATAGGGGGGCTTATAACATACCTTAATTCCTTTAGGATGATGAAATTTTTGATGTTCAATTTCATTAATAAAAAGTTGCAAATTTTCAATTCTGTTATCATTCTTAATTCCGTTTATATGATGTGCTCTTTCTTCTGGTTCAAGATAACGACCAAGTTTTTGCTCTATTACAAAACGGTGTTCAAAAATGTAACCAACATTATTACAAAATGGATGATTAGGTTGAAAAATATAAATATACCCATCTTTGTCTATTTTTCTACCGCCTTTCCAATGAGATGCCTTTTCTCCTTTACGCAATTTCATTTTTTCTCTTGTTTTCAACGATGCTTTTTTACCAATCATCCAAAGACCAAAACCCTTTTGTTTGGCAATTTTAGAAAGTTTTTTGCGATGCTTGATAGAAAGTTTTCTACCTATCAACATTTTAATCATATGTTTTCTATATTCAGAATTTTGCCAAAGCAATTTTGTTTTTTCTCCTGTAGGCATTTTATCACCTCAAAAATAAGGGCTTCGTTCAGCACTGCTTACAAGAAATGGTTAAATTTCTTAGTGCTTACTAAAAGCCCAATTTTAGGCATAAAAAATCCACTCCCTGTAAGCATATTTATTTTAGTACTTATTTTAGGATTGTCAAGGAATGTTTATGCTCAAGATAATATAGCTAAAGAGATTTATCTGCCGATAGGAAGTTTATTGATTTTTATAATTGGTTCATTAGTTGTAGTAAAGGTAAATTTAAAGGACAAAATTTCTTATAAGGACGCCGATGAACGCTATAAAAAGGCAGAGGTCTGCGATGAAATCCATAAATCCGTTAATGAGAAACTTAATTGTCTTCCAGAAATAAAAGAAACTGTAACCGAGATAAAAACTAAGATAGATATATTATTGCAAAATGGAAAATAAACGCAATCCCCAATGTTCCTGCGGAAGTAAATTACGATGCCTTGAGATTATAAATGGAAGGGCTTATGTCCTATGTGTTGGTGTGGATTGTGATAAAAAGTGGATTGCCAAGAGGTCGATGGACAAAAACTTGATGATATTCAAAGATGCAAAACAAGAATTTCACGGATAAAAATAGGGGAGGTGAAGGATGGCTGAGGAAGTAATTAAGAAAGAAATATCAGGACGCAAGTTTGCAACCATAGCGGTAATATCTACATTTTGTCTTATACAGGTTGGTTCTTTAATTCTTACTGTTGCTGGAAAGATGTCAATAGAGGTTTATCTGGCAAGCACAGGAAGTTTAGGAACGATAACTTTATATATTGTGAAAGCATATTTTGATGATAAAGATAGGACACAAAATGGAGGTGTAAAGTGAAAGTCTGGCAGAAAATTTTAATTGTATTTGCAGGTGGTGGCATTGTTTGGGCGTTGTCATATCTAACTAGTATAAAACCAGATTTAGCTATGGTGTTGTCATCGGCTAACGCTACAATAGTCGGATTAGTAGCTTATTTTACAGGTTTTACTGCTAAATAGGAGGTCATATGGCTCTTGGCACAATTTTAAATATCCTCGATTGGCTCAAGAATAAATTACCTATACCTAATCGCCTTGAAGGGATAAAAAACGAAATAGACAAGTTAGAAAAAGAAAGAACAAGTTTATTATCCGGAGGTGCGGATGTTAAGAAAGCTAAGCGTATTATTGTTATTAATGATCGTCTTGACAAGCTCGCTGGCATGCTCAAGAATGCGACAGGAAATTCCTAAGCAACCGGAGTCTATCAAAGTATGGTGGGGGAGCAAAGAGGAAGTTATAAACTTTCTCAATAGCCCTAATGCACAAGCAAGACGTTGGATGGTAAATAGCTTGGGAGAATAAGATGAACGAATTTAAACTAGGGACTTTAGCGGCCATAGCTTTAGGTGTATGCGTAATTGATTGCTTTTTTTGGATGTGGGGCGGTCGTTCTAGAAAATGGAGGCGCAGGTTTATAGGTTCAACTATCCAAATATTAGGCATAAATATCCTTGCTTTGATAACTGGCACTTGGGTATGGCAGTTTGCTCTTTCCTTGGGCCCGGAAATAGGATCTCGGTCTATGGGCTACGGTGGCGAAAGCACCAGAGAGAAGCTAATGCGTAGATCCGTCTTTGCTTTAGGTAGTTTAGCTGTTGGCACGGTATTGGCATGGGGATTAGGTTTTAATAGCAAAGCAATATGGCTCTTAGTATGCCAAGCTATTGCTTCAGTAGTAAGTATAATTTTAGGAATTAAGAACCCTTTACCTGCGGCAGTAGAGGAAGTTTTCGTATGTCTTAGTTTAAAATATATAAATTATGGATATTTGTTTATAGGGATTACATAGGAGGTTCTATGTTTCAACTATTTTGGTTTATTTTGATAGATGAGAAAGGTGGTTTAGGAATTACAAGAGCATCTCTTTGTTCATCCATTTGCGAACGGACAGGCGATGAGTCTTTGGATGCCGCCGTGAAGGTAAACCGCCTTATCAACGAGCAAGGGCCCTTATTCTGCCAACTTACCAATTTCCCATTCCTACGCAGTGATATATCTTTTAGCATAACTTCATCTGCCTATAAATACTCCGGGGCAAGTTACCTACCGACGACTTTCAAGAAAGTTACTGCCGCATTTCTTCTTGATGGCTCGGACAGATACCCATTGACCGAAGTAAGTATTAAGGAAAGTTACGAGTGGAAAAATCCTGATGAGAACTCCGGTCGTCCGGATGAGTTTTGTATTACCCGGATTGAAAGTGGCTATTGGGAGATTCAGTTTAACCGCATACCGGATACTACCTACACAGTTTATTTGGAGATAGAACTGCAATGGGCTGACCTGACTGCATCCACAAGCGAGACCGTAATCACTAAAGAATACTATCCTTCCTTTACGCACTTTGTGAGTATGGCGCGATTCATTCAGCAGGGGGATACTGGCAACTATCTAATAGCCAAAGACCAATGGTGGAATGCCGGACACCCGAAAGCAACGATATTAGGAACGATATTGTCGGCACTATCAAGTCCATTAAGGAAAAAATCTGTATTTATGGATAGTAATTATATGAAACCATTATCGCCACCTCAGAGCGATTATTCGGAGAGAGAATGATATCACGCGATTACATACCTCTATTATTGGCGGAAAATTTCCTTGGCGTAAACTGCAAGGATAGTGAAGAAAATAAAAACAACGGCGAATGGGATGCCGACTCCCTTGATGTCTTTAGCGACCCGCAAGGTGCTCTTGGTTCGCGCCCGGGTTTTACCGCCCTAACTACTGCTTCCATCGGCACAGCAACCGCCTGGTGCGGATTTTATCAGTTTGACAAACAGGCAGGTGGTTCTACCACATCTTATTATGTAGGTGGTGGAGCTAACGGAAAACTTTATGATTATACAGGTGGGGCATTTGTAAATATATTCTCTGGTCTGACTACCACAAAGGATGATGATAAGAGATATGCTTTCTTTACTCTTGATAATACCGTAATGATATGTTGCGACGAAGACCCACCGGTTGTCTATGCAGGTTCGGGTTCGGCCACTACTTTTGCCACAAGTGTAACCGCCGATTGGGGCCTTGAATGGCAAAGATATGGATGGCTTCATTCTACCGTAGATCCACGCCTGTTATATTACTGCACGACTTTAGGCGATATAGACAGTGCCTATACCTCATTCCTGAACTTTGATGATGACCAAGGCAAGCTTACCGGCGGTTGTAAGCAGGGCGATGATATGATCATAGGTAAGGAATGGTCATTATTCAGGATACAGTATCGCGGAACAACGCCTTTATTCAAGAAATACAGGATACCCTCAAAGATTGGCCCGGTGAACTACTGGACTATGAAAGAACTTCCTGATGGCAGGGTGGTATTCCTCGCTCCTGACTTTAACTTCTATATGGTAGCAGGGGATAATGTAACACCTTGTGGAGACAATATCCGCAAATATGTTCAGGATGGAGTGAATGCACGGCTTAAATACGCTGTTTCAGGACTTCTCCACAACCGTTCCCAATATTGGTGCAGTTTTACATATACATCCGGAGCAACACAGAACGACCGGACTTTAGTGATGGACTGGTCTCGGCCTTATACGGATAAATGGGGCAAGATGCAATTCCCCTGGTTTATCTACTCCATAGGCGCAAACTGCTTTGCCGAGATGAATATATCAGGCAAGGCTTGGCTTTATCACGGTAGTTATGCAGGGTTGATACATAAAGATGACACCGGCACAAACGATAATGGTGTAGTATTCAAGCCGACTTATGTATCTAAGAAGATTAGTCATGGCGATCCTGTTTTAGAGAAGAAGTATGAGAATATAAACTTTGCTCTTGCCAGAAAAGGCGATTGGGATTTGAATATCCAGATAGTTTGCGATGGAAATGCGTCGACAGAAAAGACTATATCGCAGAATTTACTTTCAGGTTTGGGTTACCAATCCTTATTTGATGTAGCAAAATTTGACGAGGATTACTTCTCAAGCGAAAGCGACATGGACATAACGAGGGAGATACGCAGGCAGGGAAAAGTTATACAAATAAGATTTGGAACTACTGGTTTGGACGAGGCGTTTTTAGTTTATCATTATTCTTTATTAAGTCGCCCAATACAACGTGGAATCCGCGTAAGGGAGAGTTAATGTTTAAACATAAATATCACGAACCTAAAGATTGTCCACTTTGCGAAAAGATAATCTATATATTTGACAAGCGAAATAAGCCCATAGAATTAAATGATGATGGGGTGTTATTTGCGGCCTTATTCAACGATAACTCAAATGCTGAATTTGCTATCTGCAAAGATTGCTTTGCTACCCTAAATCAAGAAAAGTTAGACAAAATTATGTCAGATGAAATTTACACCTGGGGTATGCAGATTATAAATACTCCACTTAGTTTATTGGAATTTAGCAAGCAGTTACAGTGGTTCATAAATACGGCAGTTCATCTTAAAATAGTCAAACACGCAAGGACAAAAGAGGAGTTAGGATAAGTGGATTTAAAACTTAACTTAGGCGAACTAAAAACTCCGCAGGATATATTAAAACTTACATCAACTATATCCATATTAGCTGATGAACTCGATACGATTATAACCACATCCGCGCCCAATGGAAGCATATCTGCAAGAGAAGGCCGAAGATGTCTTTATAAAAATGGTGCTAATTATGAAGTTTGGGTTAATGTAGACGGCGGAACCGTCTGGCAACAGATAGACGCTGGCATATCCATACCATTAACTTATATAGATACCGACGGTGCACTTGCCGCTAATTCTGATGTCAAGGTAGCCTCGCAAAAGGCCACAAAGACCTATGTGGACACAAAAGTTCCAGTTCCCCTGACTACCGCCAAAGGTGGCACAGGTTCTACCGCAAATGCCAATGCGGCAAATGGAGCAGTAATATTAGGTGCTGATGGAAAAATTCCTATACTGGATGGAAGCCAATTGACTGGAATTCCTGTTCTTTCCAATGTTATCTTTGAATGGTATGGCATTGATACAATAGATACTGCTAGTAATCCAGATGGGGGAGAAATAACAAGTGCGAGTTTAGCAGATAATACAACGGTAGCACTTTATAGGTATATAAGAATAGAACAATCAACTTATAGGACAATTTTGACAGGTAGATTTAAGAAGATTGCAGGAATATCTACTATAACTATTCAGGCAAAATTATGGTCAACCAGCACTGACGCTGATAAAGAGGCGGTTTTATTAGTAGATGTCGGCGGGCAATCCAATACAGTAAAAACTATTACCTCTATCACTCCCACTTGGGTAACGAGTGCAGATATAGATGTATCAAGTTTAACCAATGGGACTGTTTACGATATTACCATACAACTTAAAAGCGAATATTCTACTGGTTCTTGGGTTAATTGCAGTGCAGTAGTTTTAATAGCAAGTTAATTTTAAAGGAGGATTTATGAACTTATTATTAAAGATTTTATTCGATGAAGAAGGTGGAACACTTGCGATTACGAGAAAAACAGCGAATACTCTAATAACGGCGGCGGGATTTAACACCAACTATGGTGAAATCGAGGCCGTCGTCAATGGTGATATTGACGCGACAAACCTCGAGGACGATGCTGTAACGGCCGCAAAATTAAACTCCGATGTAGTGCGTGCTGATTATGGTCTTCTGATGCATACGACAGGTGCATTACAAGTAGATGTCTCTGATACTAACCCTTGCCTTGAAATCTCCGACGGGGGGGTTAGGATAAAGGTAGACGATAGCACGATAGAAAGGGCAAGTGGAGGAATACAACTAAAGGATGGCGGGATAGCGGCGGCAAAGATTGCCTCTAATGCAGTAACCACTGCTAAGATTACTGATAGTAATATTACGACTGCCAAGATTGCCGACGCTAATGTAACTACCGCCAAGATTGCCGACGCTAATATTACTACTGCAAAGATACTTGATGATAATGTAACCGAAGATAAACTTGCCGACTATGCTGAAAGTTTTGGCACAAGTGGGTATGTAAAACTGACAGGTGGTCTGACAATCCAATGGGGGACGGTATCCGCCGATGGTGCTGTTACCTTTCCCGTCGCTTTTTCTCATGCTTGTTATTCTGTTATGTTGACTCAGAATCATGAGACAGATAATAACGCCAATCTTAAAGCTACAGGAGTATCTACTACTGGATTTACGGCGGATGCTATTGGAGGGACAACATTCTATATGGCGATAGGATATTAACGGAATTGGTATATTAACTAAATTATAGGGAGGGGATATGAGATTATTGAAATTGCTATGGAAAATATTAAAAGATGAAAGAGGATTATTACCTTTACTTTTAGGTTTAGGCGCAGGGGCTATGGGTGCAGGCGGTCTTATGTCTGCCTTTGGCGGAAATGATGAGGAGATATACGATCCTTATGCAGGTTTACGTGGCAAATGGCAGGAATGGCTTACTCCCAAGCTCGGCACATCCACCCCCTATAAGGATAATCCGGCTTTCAATCTTGAGCAACCTGCGGTAGAGAGTGCCGCAGAAAAGAATATTCTCGGATATTTCCAAAATCCTAATACCAATGTTGCCGATTATTCAGAAGCGACAAAGAAATACTCCGAGGCCAGCAAGGCCAGTATGGCGGAAACTTATGCTGAGGAAAAAAAGAAAACCCAAGATATGTATAACCGGCTTGGACTTGTTTCTTCAACGCCCGGGCTTACCGCACAAAGTGATTTATTTAGAAAACAAGCAACAGAACAAAATCTTTTTGATACCGAATTAACATATAAAAACCTTGATAGGCAGTTACAGGCGATGGGGCTTGATATAACCCAATTAAACAGTATGCTCGGCCAGGCAGGGAATATGGCTGGGGCCCAGACAGGCAGGACACAATGGAGCAAAACAATGTCTATGGCTGACTTAGAGAGAATGTTGTCTGAGGAAATGGGATATGGCAGTGCGGCCAGTAGTATTTTAGGCAGTAATCCCCCAGAGAGAACACTAACACCTGACTGGTTAAGCCAATTAGGGGGAACGCTGACCAATATCGGGAGTTTAGGAATGACAGCTGGAATATTAGGGAATGGAGGCTCTTCTTCATCTGGATCTGGTGTATCAGATATCGGAGGAGGGAATACGACCAATTCTCATTATAAACTTGTAAATGGAAAATTAACTTATGTGCCATAGATAAGGGGGTAGTTATGCCGACAATCTATCGAGAAGGGAAGTTAGCAGGGTTGAATAATGCGATTAGTGGAGTGGGGAATGTATATCTTCAGAAGATGCTCCAAGAGCAACAACGCAAGAAACAATTAGAGGATACGATTGAGTTAGTAAAAAAGAAAGCAGAAGTAGAAGCCCAATATAATCCTGATACAAAATTAATGAATGAATTATTTGATAGTAATACAACCTTATTGGGTAATTCAGGAAACATCCCAATGAAAAATAGAATAAATGGTGGACAAGAAAGTATTCTAGGTGGGGTAAATTTAAATAAAGGAATGCTTTTGCGCGGTATTTTAAGTAAAAAATTCGGGGTTCCTTTTGAACAAATGATGAGTCCAGAAGAAAAACAAACACAATTAACTCAAGATGTTGAAAAAACTCAAGCACAGGAATTAGCAAAAGGTATTCCGACATCTGAAACAGGGAAAGTGGCATTGGCAAGAGAATCTATAAAAAATATTCAAGATATTAAAAGTATACTTTTTCCTACTGGAGAAGCTAAATCATTCAAAAGGTCAACCGCCTTTGCTTCTAATTTACCTGGAGGTTCTTTGCCTATCTTACCCTCAAGAGGTTGGGGAAAAGCAGAACAAGAAATCTTTAGAAAAATGGGGGCAGCCTTATCGGGTAGACAGTTAATACAAACAGGGGTTGCAGCAAGACCAGAAGAAACACAAAAACTTATTTCGCAATTTGCCCCAAGTGGAGGTAGTAATCCAGAAGCGGCTTTAAATGGATTAACTGAATTAGAAAATTTTTATAAAGATTATCTGAATACATTAGAAACAAGAGGCATTAAAAATAGATTTTCTGGACAATCTATGCAATCGCAACAACAATATCAAGTCGGACAAACAATATCAAAAGGTGGTAAACAATATCAAATTACTGGTTTTGATACCGACGGAGAACCATTAGTTGACTTAGTGAGGTAAATATGTCTATACGATTAAGCGACATACCTGATATAGAACCGACAATTAAAACTAAAGGGATTAGATTATCTGATATTCCTGATGAACAACCCAAATTCACAGGAAAACCCATTCAACCAATTAGTGCTTTACTTGGAATTTCTCCCGAAGAATTATCTCAAAAAGGTTCTTGGGTTAAAGGCGGTTTATTACAAACAGCAGAAGATATTTATAGAGAAGGAATATCGCCTATAATGTCAGGTGGTTCTACTTTTGCCGCTGGTATTCCTAAGATGATAGCAAAGGCACAAGGAAAAGAGGCAGGAGAGATAACTTTTCCAGAACAAACATCAATCCCAGGAAAACTTTTACGAGGTATTTCTGAAATTACAGGATTTACGGCAGGAACCCCAAGTCGAGTAACAACCTTTGTGGGCAAAACAATACCTAAAATTTTGCCTAAAGTATTGCCTAAGTTTGCAGGTAGAATATTAACAGGCGCAGGGGCAGGTGCGGCAGGGATGGCTACGGCTGGGGATACATTAAAGAATAGAAAAGAAATGGCTAAATGGGGAGCAATTTTAGGAGGTGCAATTCCTATTGTAGAAGCAGGTGGAAATTTTGCAAAAGGTGTTGTTACGAAATCAGGTCGTTGGTTATCCAAAAACATAGGTGGAATTACCGATGCAACAGTTAATACTATAAAACGACTTGGTGCAAATAGAGTTTTTGACCCATTAAAAGCAAAAGCGGATTATATCTCACAGAATATAGCCCCTAAAATATATGATAAATTTGTTGAATTTGAGAATCGTGCTAATAGTGCTTATAGGCAAGCTATCAAATCTGCGCCTGAAGGAAAACAAATAAATATAAAACCAGCTATTCAAGAAACTGGAAAAAGATTAAAAAGTTTGGGCTTAATTACTGAAACAGGTAATTTAACAGAATTAGGTCAGAGTGAGATAGCAAGAGATTCTGTTTATGGTAAATTATTAGATTTTTATAAAAGTGCAGATGCTATATCTGGTGTAAAAAAATTACAGAATGTACCATTAACGCAAAGTCAAATAATAAAGGCTTCTAAGGCAATGAATGAAACCCTTGTTAATAAAGAACAATTTACATTTTTAAGGGATAAATTAAATTCTCTTTATAAAAATAAACCTTCCGATATTGATGTTAGTAAGGTAGTTAATGAATTCTATCAAGCAGGGGAAAATTCTGGAATGAAAGGATTGCAACAAGCAAGAAAGTTGCAGAGAACGCTTTTTGATATTGAGGATAGGATTGATGTAAATAAAATAACTAGAGATTTGGTCAAAGCGAAGAATCCCCAATGGTCTAAAGTAATACAAAAAGACTATCAAAGTTTGGTAGATAAAGGTGTTTTAAATAAACAAGATTACCAAAATTTCTTTGATGATTTGATGGCTCATTTTGCCAATATAGATTTTGAATTAGTAAGCGAAACCCCAGGAGTAGGTGGTGGATTTTATCCAAGTAGAGCAGGATTTCTTAGAAAAGGGATTGCGGGCACAGCAAAACAATATTATAAGAATGTTGCTCCACAAACAGAAAAATTGGGGAAGTTTACAGGAGGGATTTTACAAAAAGGGAAACAATTAATAGAGAAACTACAAAAATAATTATCTGAAAAGAGTAGAATTAGGAAACTTTGTATTCCATATTCCAACAAAAGACCAAATTGCGATACTTAAAGCTATGAGTGTTATTAAAGACCAAAAGAATATCCTCCAAGCAAATCTCAAGATTATGAATATCTTTAATGGCAATGTAGTTTGTTCGGGTCCATATTCTTCAATGGTAGGCATTTTTTCTCCTTTTTTAATATGAGGCTTTATAACCGAGTAAAGCTATGAACATGCAATCTTCTATAAAGCCTATAATCATTACAAATATTTTAAAGGATAGGGGGGTATTCTTAATACGAGCTAATAATAGGGATAAGGCAGTAAACATCAGTTTTTATTAGAAATCTAGAGATGCGGGTTCTGGATTGCCACCGCGATGTTTTATTATCCAATTATTATCCATATATTTTTGAAAGCCGATGGCTATTGTAAAAGCTATTATCCAAAATAATAATTTCCAGCGTAGTTTCATCGCTCTTTAAAATCACTAACTGGAGGTGTATATGAAAAATGGTTCATTTAAGATTGTGGCAGATTCTCTGGCTCATCTAACGCTTTCTGGAAATTCTTTACGATTGACTGCAACTGGGGAGGATCAACAATCCACTGCAAAGAACGCTTTTTTACTTCTTCAGGAGCATCTCCAGGCTCTTGCCAATAAAGAGTAATACAATATTTGCCTGTTAATCGTTCATACCTTATTTTAAAACCGATATCAGGCATACCATAATTATAACCATATTTTTCTTTACTTGTCAAGTCTAAAATGACCCAGATAATCACTTCCGATAAAAACATAACTTTCGGTTATCATAGAAAACCTAAAATGGAACAAGATACTCCTGATGATTTATACTGCCGATTTCACGAAATACCAGTAAAAAAAGTCCAATGTGGAAGATATTTTTACTGTCCTACCTGTAAAGGAAAACCTCGTTTATCGTCGGGAAAACCAATTAGATAATAATTAGATAAATTTAGGACAAAAGAATCTACTTGACAAACTCACTTTTTCAATGTATACTTTTGTATAGTGAAAAAGAAAGCGGTTTCAAATGATTACAGGTTTACCCATATCCGCTTCAAAAAAGAAGAATGGCATAGGATTTCTTTAGAGGCGCATAATCAACATTTAAAAACATCTACTTGGATTAAAAAGAAAGTTTTGGATTTATTCAATGGGATTAAAACTTGGGATGAACTTCCAAAATCCAAACAGGAATCATTGAAACAAAAAGCAAAGGATTTAATAAAGGGTCGGGAAGGGAGAAATAGATAATGCTTGGCTTGGTCAGTAGGATTTTACAAGGGGCAAGGAAAAGAGACAAATCTGTTTTGCCGAATCCTAATCTTGAATACCGGTTAATCTTCAAAAAAGGAGCCGTAGATACTATCAAAAGGGCTAAGGGTTGGCGGACGGATGCTGATATGGGGCGCGCCTTGGGGCTTACAAGGGCCTATATCGCTATGCTACACAGGACAAAGGTATCGGTTACTGCTACTGTGATTACCCGCTTGGCAGCCCAAATGGGCAATACTGATGATAACTGGTGGATATATTACCAGATCGTTCCTTGGGGGGTTACCGATTTGAGACATCCGGTCTGGAATGAGGAGAAATATCAAGGCAGAATGCCCTATGGCCAGTATTCCTCAAGTGCAGAGCTAAGAAAACGAGATTATAATACAGAAATTCAAAAATGAAATAACTCTTGACAGATATAGGGTTATATGGTAGGATGATGACAATGGCAAGATTACATAAGAACTACAATAAAAACTCCGACGATAAAGTAAAATCTGATTTACTTTTAAGTCAAATTATTTTTAACCTCAATTTCTTAAATAGAGAGATTGAGGTTTTTTGTTTATGAAAAATTAAGGAGTAAATATGTTGAAGCAAGGCGAGCCAAAAAGCACGGATTTTTTATTAACCAATTTAACCTCCACTTGTAAACCTGAACAAACTACTGTGCGGTCAGGTGAGGCTCGCCAAGAATCTCAAGCAAGTGGGGGTTTTAAATTTATAGATGGTCAAAAAAGAAGAGTTATATTAACTAATTGTAAAAAATGCAATAAAAGTTTTTATATAAGAAAAGACAAAATTAAAAAAGGATTTGGAAAATTTTGTTCAAGAAAATGTTATGGAAATTCTAAAAAAGGTATGACTGGTTGGATGAAAGGGAAAAAACTTCCTCGAGGCAAAGATCATTGGCTTTGGAAAGGTGGACATTGTTATAACACTGAAGGGTATATTCTTATTCATAAACCTAATCATCCATTTGTTCAAAGTAATAATTATGTAAAAGAACATCGTCTTATAGTAGAAAAACAAATAGGTCGTTATCTTAAGCCAGAAGAAGTTACTCATCATCTTGGTGCAAAAGACGATAACCGACCCCAGATGTTGATGGCGTTTGTTAATCAATCTACTCATCAATGCTTTGAACGGGGTAGCATTGTTAATCCTCAGAATATTATTTTTGATGGAAGGAAATTATGCAAAACTTTAGTCGGATAATTTTTTTATATCTACTCATCATAGGCATATTGTCTCCACAGGCAAGGGCGACCGAGCCTTTATTTATCGCACAATCCCAAATCGGTTTAGGTGAGTTAGGCGCTAATAATCAAGGGCAATATGTTAAAGAATATCTTAATGGACAAGAAAACTTACCTTGGTGCGCAGGATTTATCTCTTATTGTTTTAAGAAAGCAAATTATCATTTGCCTTATTTATTAAGGGCAAAAAGTTATCTTAAAATCGGCACAAAAGTTACCAACCCAAAGGCAGGAGATTTGATTATATTCTCTCGGAAAAACGGAGGGCATATCGCAATTATAGAAAAGGTTACCAAAGATACCATTATCACCATAGAAGGAAATTTGGGCGAGTATCCTTCCAAAGTTAAACGAGTAATCTACAAAAGAAATCATATTAAAAACTTATTAGCATTTGTGAGGATAAAATGAAAATAATCTGGAACGAATTTACTGATACTTGGGTTTTTGGAATTATCTGTGGGGCGGTAATTGTAGGTTGCATCTGGTTTCTTTCGGGTTGTGGTTTTACAATGAAAGGCGGAGGATTACCACAATGGTAATAAATTACAAGGGAGATTGGAATGAAAGGACTAACAGAAATCAACAAAAATTTAGAGAAATCATTTAAGGGGACTTTTAAAAGTGCTTTAATGAACGGTTACAAAATGGATAAGCATTATGTAATTATAGATTGGATTTATTTTCATTCATTATTGCAAGAAGAAAGAGAGGAGACGGAAAATGGAGCAAGAAACTTATAAGAAATTTATGATAAATTTTGATAGAGGAAAAGATTGCTTTGTTGCTTTTGAAGAAGGCGAGGAAGTTCATCGGGATATCTCTTTAAGAAATCTTAAATTATGGATTGATGATTATTGTAAGAAAGAATTTAAGCGGACAGAGGTATATGAATTAACATCTAATAACGAGATAACTATCGGAACGATTACTTCATTTAATTCACAAGAAAAAGAAATTTGGGTTACATCGTCAGATAAAAACCGACAAAAACATTCCTTAAGATATTCGTGTAATTTATATTTAAAAACACCAGAGAACAAAAGGGTTTTAGAAGAGATTGTAAAGTTAAAGTGGGAGCAAGAAAGATTAGAAAAAAAAATTGAAAAAACAGAAAATTCATTATCTTCGATTACATATAAAGAAATGTGTAAAATTACAGGAGAAAAGGCAATAGATGATTAAACTAATCCTATGTTCTAAAGGGACAACAATGACCTTCAAACTTCTCTCCAAGAAACCAAGTCGGCGGTTGATTGAATTATTGGTAATGGCAAAACTAATTAAGTAGGAGATAATATGAATATTGATACCAAAAAGCTCAAGCAATCCTTAGAAAAACAAAAGTTTACTGAACCAAAAGGTTTTATGAATAGTGTTATAGAACGAAACTATAATCGCGGGATAAATACAGCAATTAAGATTATTGAATTTTATGAAGAGGATGAAATAAATGAAAAAGTCAATGAAGGACAAAGTAGCCGAGAGATTTAAGAGGATACAAGAAGATAGGCGCGAACAACAAAGATTGCGGCATAGTCCAGAGTATCAACCGGAACAGGATGGGTTTATATCGGACAAAACCTAAAAGGAGGATGAGATGGTAGAAGAAAAAAAAGAAGTGGCAAAAAAAGACGATATAAGAAGTTTGATTGCTTCCCCAGAAGCCAAGAAACAATTTGCTTTAGCATTGCCAAAACATTTAAAGCCAGATAGGTTTATTAGGATTGCTATAACTGCAATAAATAAAAACCCGAAATTATTGCAATGCACAAAAGCAAGTTTAATTTCTTGTCTTATGGATTTATCGCAATTAGGACTTGAACCAGATGGTCGGAAGGCACATCTTATTCCTTATGCTGATAAATGCACTCTTATTATTGACTATAAAGGTCTTGTTGATTTAGCACGCCGGAGTGGAGAGATAGCCGATATACACGCTGATATAGTTTATGATAATGACGAGTTTGAATATTCTTTCGGCACAGAGGGTAAATTAATCCATAAGCCAAGTCTTAAAAGCCGTGGCCTTGCAAAAGCGGCCTATTCTTTTGTCCGGCTAAAAGACGGTTCTTTCAGCTATGAAGTAATGAATATTGAGGAAATAGAAGTAATCCATAAGCGTTCAAAAGCAGGAACTTCTGGCCCCTGGATTACCGATTGGGCCGAGATGGCCAAAAAAACAGTATTCCGCAGACATTCAAAATGGTTGCCAGTATCGGCAGAATTTCAGATGGCAACTGAAAAAGATTATGATGTGCCTATTGACATTAAGGCTGAGCCATTTGAAGAAACAAGTATTAAGCCAGAGGTTGAAATGCCGCAAGAGAAAAAAACCGAAGAAAAAAAGACCGAAGAAGATAAACCACCGGAAATCAAAGAAATGCTTTGCCCAGGTTGTGATCAAATTATCACAAAGGCAGAGGAAGAATACTCTATGAAGAAGTTTAATAAAAAACTCTGCCGGAGTTGTCAACGCGAGGAAGGTAAGCGTGAATAATTTTGCAGTAATTGACATAAAAACAGGATTTGAAATGTTACCCTATACAGCCATCCAAGAGGCGGCCTATGAGTTTATCTATGCCGAAACCCTAAAGAGAAAAGAGGAAATCAATCTCCAATTCTTTGAGGATAAGCATATTTATAAACTCAATGGTATGCCTCTTGTTTCGGTTACTAAAATATTGCAGATGGCGGGGCTTGCCGATTTTTCTAAAATCCCATTTGAAAGACTTGAGGCTTCAAGGAAATTCGGCCAAGCCGTCCATAGGGCTTGCGAATTATTTGATAAAGGCACTCTTGACGAACGTTCTCTTGACACTAATCTCTGGCCATATCTTGATGGATGGGTTGCTTGCAAAAAGGAATATAAATGGGATTTTGTAGCCATTGAGCAACCTATTATTTCTACTATCTACCGAGTAGCCGGAACACCCGACAGGATAAGCAAAAGCGACAAAAGGCACAGATTGGCGGTTTTGTTAGGGCCAGAAGGAACTTACAAAGTAACCGAATACACAAACAAGGGCGACTGGCAGGTGTTTTTAGCGGCCCTGTCAGTCGTTAATTACAAAATAAGAAATAAAATTTAAGGAGAAATATGCCTAAGGGAACTTATATAAGAACTAAACCAGTTTGGAATAAAGGGAAAAAATGCAAACCTCTATCTATAGAACATAGGAAAAAATTAAGTTTATCTTTAAAAGGTATTAAGCGAAAACCTTTTACTGAAGAACATAGAAAGAAGTTAAGCATTAGTCATAAAGGGTGCTTCCCATCAGAACAAACTCGTAAAAAATTAAGTATCGCACATAAAGGTAAAATTGGATATCAAAGGGGTAAGTCTGGGGAAAATACTACAAATTGGAGAGGCGGAAAAAGAATCCATTCAAATGGTTATGTATGGATTTATTCTCCTCTTCATCCCTATCACTCTGCACAAAAATATGTGCTTGAACATCGTTTGGTTATGGAGAAAAACCTTAAAAGATACCTTAATCCTAACGAGATTGTTCATCATATAAATGGAAACCATCAGGATAATCGGATAGACAATTTGATGCTTTTTTCAGATAGTAAATCACATTTAAATTACCATCGTTTAATATTAAAAAAGGAGAGGAACAAATGATTACAGAAACCTTAGAATTAAAACCCGAAGAACAGGCAATAGTCAAAAGGGCAGAGGATATTTCTACCCGGATAAGCAATTTCAAGATCACTAGCCAGGATGAATACAATGTATCCGGGGAATATCTTAAATCCATAAAGTCCACCTATAAACAGATTGAGGATTTAAGGATGTCAATGACCCGGCCCCTTGATGATAGCAAAAAGCGGATTATGGATTTCTTCCGCAAGCCCCTTGATATACTTACTAATGCCGAGGGAGTGCTAAAAAGGGGTATTCTTATGTATCAGCAGGCTCAGGAGAGGGCAAGGATTGAGCAGGAGAGGAAGTTACAGGTAGAGGCCGAAAAGAAACGCCAGGAAGCCTTAGCAAAGGCAGAGGCGGCTAGGGCTGAGGGTAAAGAGGCAAAGGCCGAGAAATATGAAGATAAGGCCAATGGGATTATTGCTCCCACACTTGCCCCGACTGTCCAAAAGGTATCAGGGATTTCAACCAAGATGGTATGGAAGTTTGAGGTAATAGATGAAAAAGCCATACCAAGAGAATATCTTATACCTGATTTGGTAAAAATAGGCAAGGTTGTCCGATCCGTAGGAAATACCTTACCAATCCCAGGGGTAAGGATATACCCAGAAGAAACAATAGCCGCAGGGAGGTAGATAATGCTGAATAAAATTATTGTTGTAGCTAATCTTACCAAAGACCCGGAACTTCGTTATACCCCTAATGGAACAGCAGTTTGTAATTTGCGCCTTGCCATTAACCGTAAATATAAATCAGGGGAAGAGTTTAAGGAAGAAACCTGTTTTATAACTGCAATCGTTTGGGGTAAACGAGCCGAGAATTGTAACCAATATCTACATAAGGGCAACCCTATTTTTATTGAGGGCCGGTTACAATCCCGTTCCTGGGATGGAAAAGATGGCAAGAAACAATATGCCACCGAGATAGTGGCAGAGAATATCCAATTTTTAGATAGGACAAAAGAAGGAACATCACAAGAAGAAACAGAAGAATTACCGCCAGAAGCATAAATGCCTCTCCAATTAGAACTTTTTACCACAAAAGAACAAAATCTCGAAGAGTGGTGCAGAGATAAGGGGTTTTTTACTTCTCACGATGTCAATTTTTACGGAACTACCCACTTTTACGATAGTGCAACAAGACGGATAAGAGAGTGGGTTCAGGCTGGCAAGGTTAAACATTTGAGTAAGGATGAGGCAATTTTTCGGGGATTTAAAACAAAGTGTGCGGTGTATGAATATGTCCACTAACTTAATCTACTTACTGATTGGGTTTTATATTGTGATATTGATTGCGTCGGCTTTTGAGAGGAATTGGATGCGATGTCTGTATTGGTTTGGGGCGATTTTGATTGTGATAGCGACGATGAGGATTAAATAATGCCTACCAAAGAAGAAATGATGAAGGGTTTAGACGCACTTGAAAATTTAATCAACGAACAACAGCAATTAGGTAAAGATGGTTTGATATTCATATTTGAACATAATCTTTGGAAGAAATTTATGGAATATCACGCCAAAAAATATATAGAAAGGAAATAAAATGGATAATTTTATTAAGGATTTATGTAAAAATAAATCTCTTGACTGGCTTGATGGTTTTGCCAAAGGTGTATGGGCTTTTGCTCATTGGAAAGATGGCGTGCAATATGTTGGAACTACGGGCACTTTATTAAAAGATATAATCGCAGATATACAAACTATAGCAAAAGAGAGGATAAAATGAAAAAGGTTAAATGGTTAAATTGCCCGAAGTGTGGACATCCAAAATCCTTTAAATTGGAGATTGGTCAAATCTGGATGAACGATAGAGATTATAAAGTTAAAATCTTGGATTTCGGTTTTGAGGATGTATGGTTACTATATTTAGATAACGGAAACAAGGTTGCCTGGAAACAAGATAAATTCTTTGAACAATATATTTTATGTCAGAAATCAAACTAATCCTCGGCGACTGTCTTGAGGAAATGAAGAAGATACCTGATAAGTCAATAGACCTTGTGCTGACTGACCCGCCGTATGGGATAACTGCTTGTGTTTGGGATAAGAATATTGATTTAAAAAAGATGTGGCAAGAACTATTGAGAGTGGGAGGAACTTTTATATTTACTGCCAGCCAACCATTTACTTCAATATTAGTTATGAGTAATTTGGAATTATTTAGACACGAATGGATTTATAAAAAGAGATGTGCTTCTAACTTTGCACAAGCACGATATTCTCCAATGAAAGAACACGAAAGCGTTTTAGTTTTTAGTAAAGATAAGGCTAATTATTATCCAACCAAAGAGGTAAGACAAGGAAGTGGAAAGGAAAGGGCAAGGTATAAATATACAGATGCTTCAAGAAAAAATAGCGGGGAGTTTGTAGGCAAAATGGAAAGGGGAGCAATAGAAAATGATAGTGGTAATGATGAATTAAGGTATCCTTCGTCTGTCCAAGAATTTAATAATAGAGCAAGTGGCGATAGAGGGAAACATCCAACACAAAAACCAATAGAACTAATGAAATATTTTATTAAGACATATTCAAAACAAGACCAAACCGTCCTTGACCCCTTTATGGGTTCAGGCACAACTGGAGTCGCCTGTAAAGAGTTAGGCAGGAACTTCATCGGTATTGAAATAGAACCCAAATACTTTGAAATTGCCCAGAGGCGTATTAACCAAACAATAGAAAGTATGTTTTAACCCACCCCCAGAGGTGAGATAGATGGGTAAAGAGAAAATGCAAGGTTATGTTCCACTCCGAAGGGGGATCATTGAGCATTTTAAAGTGATGTCCTCTTCCGAAGTAAAGGTTTATATAGGAATTTTGTTATTAGCCAATTATAAAACTGCTGAGGTAAAAATTACATTAGCAGAATTGGTAGATACCATTAGTTTAGATAAAAAAATTATAATCAATTCTTTGCACCGTTTAGACAAATTTGGTTATGTAAAATATACACCAGCAAAAAACCAATGGCATAGCAATATTATTAAAATAATCAATTATAATGGTAGGGTAAAAAATACACTACCGACTACACCACCAACGCCACTACCAACACCACCACCAACTACACTAGCAAAAGATATAACTAGTAATAAAGGTAAAGGTTTACAAAACCCTAATAATTATAAAGAAGTATTAAAGAATAAATATAAATACTTAAAAGAAGAAACCTTTGTTGGTCTTTATGGAAATTATCTTGAAATGCGCAAGAAAATCCACAGACCAGCTACCGAAAAAGCGGAGGATCTTGCACTTGATAAACTCCATAAACATCCCTTAGAAACCGCTATTAAAATGCTTGAGCAAAGCATACTCAATTCTTGGCAAGGGATTTTTCCTTTAAAAACAGAACAATTTATGCAAAGTAGAAATTCCACTTCGTTTAATCTTACAAACGAGGCGATAGAAAAGACACTTGGCAAGATAGCCACTAAAGAAATGATTAAGAATTTTCTTAGAGATTTACCCCAATCTTTATGGCCAAGAGTAAGTTCTTTTTTAGGAAGGCGCTTTCCAGAAGATGGCGATAGGGCTTATACGCAGGCCGAAAGAGAAGTTTTGTCGGAGATAAGACAAATTCAAGATAAACTAAACCCTCTAATTGGGAAAATAGGCAATGAATAAAAAGGTTGAATTAACTTCTCCGGAAGAAAAATTTTATGACTTATTGGTTGATTATGAGATTATGTCTATGGTCAGAGATTTTAAAAGCCAAGTTTGGATGGAAACTTCTAATGGCTATCGTAGGATAGATTTTATTTTAATTATTGACGATACTAAGGGTATATATATCGAAATAGACGATCCAAGTCATAATAGACCAGAAAGAATGTTGGATGATGAGAATAAAACGCGAGAAATATTCCACGCCTCCTATCCATTATTGCGTTTTACTTATAATGCAATCTTTAATAACACAGAACGGGTGATGAATGAAATTGAAGGATGTATTGATTTAATGCGAAATGCTTGACCAGAAACTTAAGCACCCAGACCCGATGAAAGAACTGATAAAAACAATAGAAAAAGATAATTTCAAACCCAAAAGTGAACCTATGAGCATAAAGGAAATCTTAAAAGGAGGATAGAGATGAAAATAGAAATTCTAAACCGTTATGATAACAAGGTAATTCTCTGCGGGGAATATGAGGGCATTAGGGATTGTCTGGAGAAGAATAGAGATGCCTATCTTGAGGGTGCCAATCTTTGGGGTGCCAATCTTTGGGGTGCCAATCTTGAGGGTGCCAATCTTAGGGATGCCTATCTTGAGGGTGCCAATCTTAGGGGTGCCAATCTTAGGGATGCCAATCTTGAGGGTGCCAATCTTTGGGGTGCCAATCTTAGGGGTGCCAATCTTGAGGGTGCCAAAAATTATTATAACTCCATAGACTTTGCCATAGAAATCATCAGACGGCAAGAGATAAAATACTTTACCCCAAAAGAATGGCAGATAATCGGGCAGATTACAGTGCATAGATTATGTTGGGAGGAAATCAGGAAAGATTATAAAGATGTAGTTTCTATCTTAAAGAAATTAGACAAATTAGGTTGGGGTGAGTATTTGAAAGAATTTAGTAAATGATATTAAGTAGAAAGGATTTTGGGGAATGAATAAAACTAAAATTGAGTGGTGCAATTATAGTTGGAATCCACTTGTAGGTTGTAAACGAGGATGTCCATATTGTTATGCGAGAAAAATCTTTAATCGTTTTAATCCCACTATGCCATTTGAGCAAATATCAAATTGGGATGAACGATTAGAACAACCATTGAAAATCAAAAAACCAAGCCGTATCTTTGTTGGGTCAATGTCTGATATTGAGTTTTGGTCAAAGGCACAGATGATAAATGTTTTAGATATAATTAAACAATGCCCCAAACACATTTTTATTTTTCTTACAAAGAATCCTTATGCTTATAGGAAATTTGGGAAATATCCTAAGAATTGCTGGCTCGGATTTACTGTTACACGAAGAGAAGAATGGGGTAGAGCGGTAAAAATGGTTAGGGTAAAAAGAGATAACTTAAAATTTATCAATATTGAACCGATACTTGGAGAAATAAATACTTCTTAAATATTGAAATCCCAAGTGAAAAAGGTTATAGAGGAGTTATAAATAAATGCGAATAAAAAGTAGGTATAGAGTCTATTATTCCAGGGTTAAATTTTGGCTGTATGAGATGTTGGGGTTGCCGAACATGACTGGAAAGGAAGTAAGGATAGTCAAATACATACTTAGCCAACTTAAAAACAAGGAAATCACGGTATTTGAATGGGGGATGGGCTCAAGCACAATATATTTTACTGACTATCTGAGGTCTATCGGGAAGAACTTTCGTTGGTTCGCAATAGATAACGACAAGGAATGGTTCGATAAGATTTCCGATAAGGTAAAAAATCATAATTCACAGGGCATAAACCTTTACCTTAGGGAGTTTGTTCCGTTTTGGGAGAAGGCAAGCGGAAACTTTTGCGCAAGGGAAAAGAACGAGCTTGATTATATCAACTTTCCTAAAACCTTGCCGGATAAATTCGATGTTTTGCTGATTGATGGGCGTTTCCGACGTTGCTGCCTTGAGGTGGCTAAAGAGGTGCTAACGGATGACGGGGTCATAATCCTACACGACGCCCACAGGCCTCATTATCAGAGAGGGCTAAGTGAGTTCCCCTGCCAGGCAACAATCAGTGGTTCGGACTTCGCCCCTTTTCAAAAATGGCATAATAAGACATGGGTTGGCTCTAATTATAATAATAAAATCATCAACAATTTAAAGGGAAGGAAATGAAAGAATATTTTGCGGATTTAATCTCTGGCTTAATCCTAGCTTTAGTCTTTATCCCCTGTTTGCTGGTGGCAGTTTGCATCTGCTGTCTTGAGGGGATGAAAAAAAATATCGCTAAAATTTGAGAATGGATTATGTTGAGTTCATGTCATAGATTTATGGATTTAGCCGACATAAAAGTAGCGCAATACAAGGAGAGGGTTTTGGATTTGGCAGTTGCCTTTGCTTTAAGGCTAAAATGGTATTGGAACAGGCTGACAATATCAGATGGGCTGGTGCTTATTCTGATAGCGGAAATAGCTTATCTGATTTGGATGCAACGGCAAACCCGCACAAGATTCTCTTCTCGGCACTTTTGGAGGGGATGGAGGGAAAATGAGAAAAGACACAAGCGATTGGTGGGATAGGCAAAACGAGAGGTTCGATAATACGCCATTGGGTTTCAAATTGTTGGTCTTGCTCTTGCCATTTATCATTTTTTTCTTGATGAACATTGATGATATCAAGGTTGAATATTCGGAACGGATAAAAAACGTAGAATTATCAATACAGGAATTTTCTGAACAGATAGAGATTTTAAGGACGCAAATAAACCAATTGGGACTAAGCGAACAATAGAAAGGAGTATTTAATGGTTAGTATTTTAATCCTTTGCTATGGACAAATCACCTATACCAAACAATGCCTAAAAAGCCTCTTTGAGTTCACTTCGCAAGTAAAGACGCCTTTTGAGGCAGTCGTAGTGGACAATGGGTCGGTTGATGGCACAAGAGAATATCTGCAAGGTCTTGAGAGTGCAGGTAAGATTAAGGCGATATATAATCAGGACAATAGGGGTTTCCCGGCAGCCAACAATCAAGCGGCCAAGGTTGCCACAGGTGAATACCTATGTTTGCTTAATAACGACACAATCCTTACTGATGGTTGGCTAGAAAAACTTCTTCGTTGCATAAAATCAGATAGTCAACTTGCCGCAGTGGGCCCCTATACTTCGTTTTCTTCTGGTTATCAACAAGTGCATCCACAACCTAATTATCGGGGAGAAGAAGAATTAAAGAAATATGCGGAGAAATTTAATGGAGAAGAGAAGTATGTGGATTTTCTGGTGTTCTTTTGCGTACTGATAAAGCGCAAGATATGGGATGAGATGGGTGGTCTGGATGAGGACTTTGGCCAGGGGTGCTTCGAGGACAATCTTTTTAATTATCGTTGTCTTGAGAAAGGTTACAAACTCAAAGTAGCCGGGGATTGTTTTATTCATCACTATGCTGGGATTACATTTAACACGAAAGACCCTAAGAAACTCAAAGAATATGCCTCGCTTATGGCACGCAACCAGAAGATATTCCTAAAGAAGATAGAGAGATATGAAACGGTATCTTTATGTATGATTGTAAGCGACCAAGAAAAACCGGAAACCCTAAAGAAATGCTTGGATAGTATCTATGAGTGGGTGGATGAGATTTGTATTGTATTTAATTATAAATGGTTTAAGAATATATGGAAATTAAAGATGTTTAAACAACTTGTGGATAGTTATCGTAATATAATTATTATACCTACTAAAGACAAATTGCTATTGGAAAGTTCTAACATATCAGGTAACGATGTGTTGACAGGAAATGAAGAAGAGTTATTCTTTGGTTATAAATTTAGAACCCAAATCGAAACTCAATATTTTAAATTCACTAACTTCTCCGATATGCGCAACAAATCCCTTGCTATGGCTACAAGTCGGTATGTTCTTTGGCTTGACTGTGATGATAAAATGATATCTCCTGCTAGTATTCGAGACCTCATACTCAAGAATCCACACATAGATGTGTTTAAGGTTAAGATATTGTCTTATACCGAAATCAAGACCATAGAAACTATCATCCACAACCGGCTATTCCGTAGGGTGAAAGACGGCAAAACCCCCTATTGGGTTAATTCTTGTCACGAAGATATTTCCTACTCGATGAATGAATTAAAATATACCTACGCCATAACTGACCTGACTATAAAGCATTTCGGCTATCTAAACCCAAAGGCCTGGTTAGCCAAGAACAAGCGTAACCTGAAACTTATGCTTGAGGATATAGCCGAGATAAAAAATGAAATAGAAAAATTTCCTGTAGTAATTGAAGAGATTAAAGAAAAACGAGAAGGCCGCCTAAGTATGATTTACTATGGCTTAGTGAATGCCTATATCATACTAGCAAGTGTGATGAAGCCTAAGCAGAAACACGATACTCTTGTTCAAGCATTGAATACAACCGATGAATGTATTAAATTACTCAAGAACGAAGATCCGCTTATGGCAAAGATGTGGATGCTACGCGGAACGGTCTGTATGGATGCTGGGCAGGAACTAGCGGCCAAGCAGTCATATCACAAGGCTTATGACGAATTCAAGCAGCCAGAAGCAGGAATAAATTTATCTCACATATACCTTGGTGAAAAGAAGTGGAATAAGGTGATAGAGATACTTGATGAGATAAACGCCAAATACAAGGGGGCATACCCTTTTGGTAGCCTTTCGCATGACCCTGTTCAGATGCATACCTTGCTTTTAGAGAAACTCGGTCATGCCTGGGCGAATAAGGGGCAGGAGTGCAAAAACAACCCAGAGGCCTTTGATGAGTATATGAAGAAAGCCGAGGGTTACTACCGTGAGTGCCTGAACATCCGGCCGAAGTTGGAGATAGCGAATATTCTTATCCAGATGTTACGCAATTCTAATCGTCTTGACGAGGCGACCTTTCTGGCTATCAAGACGATAAATAAATGGCGAGGCTATTTTATGGGTTGGTATTATGTTGGGGAATACGAGCAAATGAATAACAGGCCGGTTACCGCAAAGTTGTATTACAGAGAATGTTTGAAATTAAAGCCAGGGCACAAAGAGACGTTGCATAATTTAGGGATGATAGAAATGAGGGGAAAGAGAAGATAATGCTGGAAGATAAGCAAGAAACCATAAAGGATTTAGCCCTTAAATTCGCCGAGAAGAACCCTTCGCTCTTAAGGGATATAATGGAGAGTCATTTCATCAGGTTTGAGGAGTTAGAGTTTAGTCAAGGTAAACAGGTAAAGGGTAAGGCAATAAAGAACTATAAGGGGAGTTGAACATGGCTAAACTAAACGAGGCTTACAGAGAGCAAATCCGCAATATGCGCAAAGACGGCAAGAAATATCCCGAAATCAGGGATTTTTTCAAGGAGAATTATAAGCTTACTTTATATGATGCCCAGATTGCCGCAACGATGCGAGGGCCTAAAGCCTTTGGGATAAAGGCATCAAAACATAAAGAAAGGAAAGAAATATCGAAGGAGACAATCCGCGAGGCCCCCAAAGACGAGTTTACCCTGCACATAAGGACGGCTTTCGATATCTTTAAGAAAAGATTTCTCAGGGAAGTGGAGGAAGTAATTTCCTAAATGCTAGAAGATAAAGAAGGGCAGATTATAAAGGAACTCAAGCGCAGGGCCGAAACTGATATAAAATTTGGGAAAATAGTGGTTGAGTTTATTATTCATCAAGGAAAAATCTCAAGTGCGGAAATATTAGAACAACGAGTAAAATTAGGATAGAGAGAAAAATGATTGGAAGAGATGAAAATGGAAGAAACTAAATAGCGCTGACTTGTCAGTCAAGAGGCCGAAGGTATTAAGATGCGTTTCTTAGTAAGAGCGCACGCCTTCGGTTTTTTATTTATATGGTAAAAGAAAAGATATGCCAGTTTAAAATGATAAAAGTAAATGTGCCGCAGAAATTCCTTATCAAATGCTTTCACCATAAAGGATACCTTTCTCAAGAAAAAAGTCATAAAATTGGCCAGAAATTGAAGGAAATCGAACAAGCCCTTTTAAGGTTGAACCACCTACGTTCTATCGTCGATATAATATGGCTAAAGTGTCAGGGAAAAAAGGGTGATTAGTTGATTTAATTTATTGGTAATATAGACTTTATATTAGAGATATAAAAATGCTTAAAAAGAAAGAAACTAAGGTTTGTGCAGAGTGTGGTGAAAAAACCTTTGTGCCTCTATAAATTTAAAAGAATTTTTAATGATAAACCCAATATCTTTAAAGAATCTTAGACCTCTCAAGAAAGGTTATGCTTCTGGTAATCATACTCAGAAAGGCCCATACCTAACTTGTCTTCTTAAAAGACTAATCGAAAAGAAAATCCGCTACGAAGACCCTGAAACCCAAAAGAAAATTAAAGGCACAGTTAAAGACGCAATCATCTGGCGTTATATTCTTAATGCAACACAGGGAGAAACACAGGCTATAGAGGGTATATTCGATAGGATAGATGGTAAACTCGGAACAAATGGTAATGGAAAAGGAGGGATATCTGCAGTCATCATCAACATTAGAAATCAATCTGGACTACTTAGCCCAGCCGAAGCAAGCACTATTCCATCAGAACGAAGCCAAATATAGGCTTTATATCGGGGCTTGGAGAGCAGGTAAGACTTACGCCGGTTGCCAAGAGGCCTTAAAGAAATCCATCCTCTTCCTTGGCAACTGCGGAGTGATAGGCCGCAAGGACTTCACTGACTTGCGCGATACTACTCTTAAAACTTTCCTTGAAATCTGCCCCGAAGATTTTATCGCTAATTACAACAAGACAGAACACCATATCAAATTCGTCAATGGTTCAGAGTTATACTTCCGGGAATTAAAAGACCGCACAGGATTAGGTTCTCTTAATTTGGGATGGTTTTACATAGATGAAGCAGAAGAAGTAGAAGAGAATATTTTTACTATGCTACAAGGCCGCCTTTCTCTTAAGGGCGTAGGAAAAACATCCGGATGGCTTACCTCAAATCCCCCGAATGAAAACCATTGGATATATAATCAATTTGAATTATCTCACGACTTAGAGTTTTTTACTATCCACGCCTCAACTTACGAGAACAAGGAACATCTGCCACTTGGTTATATTGAAGACCTAGAGAAACTTCCACCTTCTTGGCGCAAAAAATATCTTGAAGGCCAGTATGGTTTTACTCCTGATGGAATACCTTACTATCAGGGTTATCTAGAACATCTGCACAAGAAACCCTTAACTTGGAGCAATCAACTGCCTCTGCATTGCGGATGGGATTCAGGCCGCAGGCATCCGGCTTTTGTAGTAACGCAATGGGATGGCAAATACTGGAAGATATTAGCCGAGATACTTGGGAGCAATATCGGGATAGAGAGATTTGTAGATACGCAGGTTGTTCCTCTTATCAACACTAAATTCATTGGCGCAAATTGTATTCATTGTGCTGGACCTGAATTTATGCAAGTCAACGACAAATCAGATTTTACTTCCTACCAAATCTTGCAATCAAAAAATATACAACTTCATATTAAGCACTCCGAATACTCCTTACGTAAGCAGATAATTGAAAAGAAGATTAACTCAATCATAGATGGTGAACCTTGCCTACAAGTAAATAATTCCTGCCGGATAATCAACGATGGCTTCTTAGGTGGTTATAGATATCCCACAGTAAAAGAAGGTCAGGAGTTCGGAGCAAGAAAAGAACTACCCTGGAAAGATGGTTTCTATGAACATCCGATGAACGCAATGGAATATATTGCTATACAGATATTCTCGCCCATAGAAACAAAACATAAACCAACACAACCCCAAAACTTTAAATCCATAAGTAGTCTGTAAGGAGAAGATATGCCACAACCCCTAACTGACCCAAAGATAAATGTAGAGAGTTCTGTTGCCAAAAATATCGCCCAAATCATCTGTAAGGAAATTAAGAATTCCCTCTCTGAGAACAAGAAACGCTATGACCTTGCCGAACGCTGTGAACACCAATACCAACAGATGACAAAATGGGATGTGGCGGGCAAAGAATGTGATGTGCCCTGGAAGGGTGCAAGCAACTACTTCGTAGCTCTCACAGAATGGATAGTTGATGCTATCTGGGCTCGGCTTATGAATATACTGTTTTCACAACAGCCATATATGAAAGCAAAAGGCGTAGAGGCTTCTGATGTAGGCAAGCAGGACGCAGTAACTGACTTTACTGATATGACTTTGCGCGAGAAAGTGAAGTTATACGAGAACTCAAACTTCTTCTTCAAACAACTGATTAAACTCCCTTTTGCTGTGCTTAAATTCTGTTGGGTTCAGGAATACGACAGGATGATTACAAAAGAAAGCGCGATTGTGTTTGTAAATCAAGCAACCGGTGATCAGCAAATGGTGCTTCCCGATGACCCGGAAATACAGATTAAACAAGCAGAGTTTATGATGAACGGCTACCAACAAGCAGGCAATCAGGATGTCTGGGTAGTGCAAGATGAAGAATTGATAAACGCTCCGCAATTAAAATATATCCGCTTTAAGGATTATGTCTACTCACAACATGCCAAAAGAAATCAACGCCTATTCTGGGAAGGTGATAGGTTTTGGTTAACCATAAATGAGATGATGCTTAAAGCTCAGCAAGAGAAGTTTATCCAGGATAGTGTGGATAAGGTGAGGACACAACGCAAAGACTCAACTAAATCAGGCGTAGATGCGGTGGTGGCAGACAGAGAAAGTCTTTTAGAATGCTTCCATTGGTATGGCCGTTTGCCTTTCAATAAGAATAACGAGATAGACTTCCAAGACCAAGAGGCTATTGAGCAAGAAGTTTATTGTGTGGTTTCTTTCAAGGAAGAGGAACTTTTAGAGATAGATCATTGGTATTATCGCAGGAAACCCTGGCCGGATAGGGTATATATCCGAGGCGAGTTTGAGGAAACAGAAGAATTTGAAGGCCGCTCAATGTGCCAGAAGTTATTCAAGACACAGACTGAGCTGAACGACTTCCATAAGACCCTGATGGATAACGCCTGGCTTGCGATGCAAAAGATATTCGTCAAGAAGAGGACTCTTACAGGCGAGGATTGGGAGAAGCCGACCGTGTATCCCGGCGCTATGTGGGAAGAAGATATGGCAGGGGATGTCCGGGTGCTTGAAGTGGGTGATATAAAGGCAATAGGCATAGAACTAGAACAGATGCTCTTAAACTTCGCAGAACGCATAAGCAACATAACCAGCTGGAATGTAGGCACAAAGCCACAACAAGAAGGCGGCAAGACCACTGCAACGCAATTCTCTGGCATAATCCAGGAAGGCAACATAGGCAGGGAGCCGTTATTGCAACGCTGTTATCTAATCCTAAAGAAAATCTGCCAATGGAATTATGACTACTACTATGAACGCATGCCGGAAGGCCTTGAACGCAGGATATTAGGTGATACAGGGGAACCGATATTTCCTACACAAGAGAATATGCCTGTCTATGCAGAGAAAGGGATAAACCCGACTTGGCGACAGGATGATATCGCCGGGCAATTTGATTTTAACTGGTCAGGCACATCACAGAACTCAGACCAGCAATGGAATATCCTTGTGGCGAATGACTTGATGGATAGGTATTTACCGCATCCAATGATACAAGGCAATATGCTTGCGACCTGGGAGATACTTAAAGAAGGGCTTATCGCAAGAGGCAAGAAAGATTGGCAAACGATACTACCGCCTAAACAGGCGATTATTGCGGAGATGAAAAAAATGGCTCAAGAGGCGTCTGCGCAAAGAGGAATGCCGCCAAATAAACTCGGACAACCAAGTGCGCAACCAAATCCGCAGGTTATAGAGACAATTAGGCAGAGGGCAATGCAAGGTGCTTAACATAGACGAAGAATTAAAGCAGAACGATGTAATGTGGAATTCGACAATGGATTCTATTTTAAGAATTCCTGAAATTGAAATATGGAAATATGTAAATGTCTGCCGGACTCTAACAGAAGAAAGGAATAGGTTGATTAACTTAAGGGAGAAAGATGCTGGGACAATGGTTTAAGCCAAAACCAAAGGCAACGGAAGAGCAGATAAAAGTTGACCGCGAAAAATGGCTTCAGGAAATGCTTGATAAATCAGGGGAACTTAACCGACTTATTAAGGCAAGCAATACTGGGTGGAAAGAATTCTGTGGACTGCTTAATGACTACATAGCCAAAGCCAAGAAGCGCAAGGCCATAACTGCGCTTGACAGGGCAACAGACGCGGACATATTCCAATTAAAATTATTAGACCACGAGATATATATTTTGTCTTGGGTATTAAAAATCCCAGAACAGTTTATTGGTCAAGTTGAGGCAGAGATAAAGAAAAATAACGAGGAGGAATAATGGAACTAAAGGATATGGGTTTTAAGGATAATGTTTCAACAGCAGTACCTTCAGAGGCAAAGCAACCACAGATAAGGTTCCCTTCATTTAGTTTAGAAAGAAATATCCCCGAAGATTTAATAGGTAAAGATATTGGCGAGATATGCCGATTAGAATTAGTTGTCAAGGTAGTCGGTAAATCTATAAACCAATATTCAGAAAACAAGAATGAAAGGATTGAATTAGAAATCCACAAACTCGGCTACATCGGCAAAGCAGGAAAACTTTCCAAAGAAGAATATCTTGCTAAGTCAGAGGATGAAAGAACCAAGTATGACGCAGAGCAGATGAAAGAAGAACCAAAAGAAGAAGAAAAAGGAGAAAGAGAGGAATAAATGCCACTAACTAAATCTGGTCAGTCGGTATTAGGTTCAATGAGAAAGCAATATGGCGAAGAAAAAGGCGAAGATGTCTTTTATGCTTCAATAAATAAACATAAAGCAGGAAGTGAAAAGTGGCATGGTAAAACTAAATTAGGACAGAAACACAAATGAACGGAATTACTGAAAAGAAAAAACCCATCATTCTTCCGGACGGCACCGAACTATCACAAGAGGAACTTGACAGAATGGACGAGAGGCATTGGTGGGGTAGAGAGACCAAGAAAACAAAGCTAGGGCAAAAACATAAATGACCACTTATATCTTTATCTTACTAATGGCATTCTTCTGTTTTACGGATATTAAGTATTATACTATCTCGAATTGGGTGATATTACCAGCAATTATTTTAGGTGGGATACTGACAGGTTATTGGTTGCCTACGATTGTTATGTTTTTATTAGGCGCATTATTATTCAAACAGGAAAGACTCTGCGGTGGTGATGTAAAATTGATGGCGATGGCAGGGGCGTTCTTGGGGGTAAAGGGATTATTCGCTTTTATGTTATCACGATGTTTTATCTGGCTTTATAGGATTATCAAAAAGGAAACTAGGATATTGCCATATGCACCTTTCATCGGATTGGCGAGTATTCCGTTTTTATGGATAAGATAGAATTACTGATAAAATTATTGAAGGAGTTATTTACTAAACATTATACAGGTCAACTCCGTCTTAACTTCCACGAAGGGAATTTGTCGGAAAAGATTGAGAAGAAGGACAGTATAAAATTAATTGAAGAATGTATATGTGGACATAATGGAATAACAACTATAAGTCATATAGATTTAATTTCACCACCCGAAAGGAAGGAGTAAAATGGCTAATGCTACTATTGCATCATCTAAAAAAAATAAAGAAGAAGGAACTCTTATCCCAGAATGTTGGGCTATGAAATTTTATGGTTATACACTATTTGAAATTAAACAATTCATAGATTTTGGAAAGAGTAAAAATTTTGAACCTGAAAAGACAGTATTTGATAGAGAATAATTAGTTAGCGCACCACCAGTTTACTGAAGGCGATAGTTAAGCAGTAATGCTTGATTATCGCCTTTTTTATTTGTAACCAAAGGGAATAGCCGTAGCAAATAATGGTATTTGCGAAAGCACCCTATAAACAGGAGGTAAAGATGTGGTGGAAATTGTTGTGGTCAATAATACTTGACCAAAGAGGAGAAGAACCCGGACTAGGTGCACCTGCTAGTGGAAAACCAGGAGCAGGAGAACCCCCGGTACCAATAGAACCAGGCGCAGGTGAACCCGGAGCAGGTGGAGAACCCCCGGTACCACCCAAGTTTGGGGAATTCGGCGATGACCCAAACGAAGCCGCAGGAAAGCTTTTTGAGGCCCTTAACAAAACCAAAGGCGACTTTGACAACTTCAAGACTAAGTCTGGCTTAACCGAGAGAAATCTCGGAACATTAAGAAAGACCCTTGAAGCATCCGGTATCCGAGCAGTTGAGGATGAGAACGGACAGATACGCCTTGAGGTAGCCACGAAAGAGCCGAGGAAATCACGCTTCACAGATGAGCATGCTAAAATGTGGGATAAACCAGTTCTTGAAAGTGTGCGACTGCTTATTCAAGATTTATTCGACGAACAATATGAAGGCAGAGAACGCATGAGCCAGGAACAGAAGCAGAAGATGCAACAGTTTATGTCAGAGAAGCAGGAGGTTGAAGAATTGATGACTAGTTACTTTCCACAATTGGAAGGCCAGTTTAAAGATGGAAAAGCGACTAATCCAAACTTCAACAAAGCTTTCTATGACAGGGCGACTGAGATATGGGAAACCGATTACCGGAAAAATCCCTTGAAACAGTTGTCGGCTGCTCTGCGTGCTGCTAAAGAGTTAAACATTATTCCGCAGATGATAGAGGCCGCCAAGAAAGAAGGTGTCAAGATAGGCAAGGATGGGAAGAAGATCCTTGGGCCAGTCGGCGGAGGCGGTGCTCCTGCAGGTGGTGGTGGTTTCCGAAAGTTAAGCAAGGAGGAATACCTTGCAAAATCGCCGGAAGAGAAACTGGCATACGATCAAGCAAATTTAAACCAAAAGAAATAAGGAGAGTATATGTTAGAACATCTAAAGAAATTCTTTCTTGCCATACTCCTTGATATTCGCGGATGGGACACAGAGATGTCGGTAACCGGAATTGCAGAAATTGATGCAGCAATCCCGGAGTTTTGGGGCGAAGGAATTATTGCCGACGGAAACCGCGAATCATTCTGGGGTTCATTGGCAGGTAAAGAAGGTTCGTTTATGCCTGTTATTGACAAGACAGGCCCCTTAAAGGCAAAGGGCAACCAAATAACCTTTAATACCATTGAGCAATTAATGGGGACAGGGGTTACTGGTGAAAGTGTCTTGAAAGGCCAAGAAGAAAAACTTGGCATCGGTTCATTCACGGTAACAGCAGATGTGGTAAGGCATGCAGTCGCTGTAAGTAGAAAATCCACAAAGCAGGCCAACTTTGATGAAGTCCAACAAGCACGGACTCTACTCAAAGATTGGTGGTCAAGGAAACTTGACAATGATGTGTTTAGTTCCATCATAGACAGTACTGTTGTGGATACTATCTACGCAAACAGCAAGACTTCGCAAGCAACTCTTAATACTACATCAGGCGATTACTTTGGGCCAACCGAGATTAACCTTATCCGTATGGCTCTTATCCGCCAAGGAGCGATTCCCTTGCGTGTAACCAAGTCAAACGGAAGGACTATCCCGATTTACGGTATTGCTTACGGCGAAATGGAAGAGTATTACCTAAACCAGAATACATCCTTCGTCAATACCGTGAAAGAAGCATGGGAGCGATTCAAGGGTTCAAAGGATATGCATCCGTTGTTTGAAGGCGCAGTGGGTATCTTCCGTAATATGGTACTTTATCCATATTACTCGCTTTTACCGATACCTCAAGGAACACCACTTAGGCCTGAAACAACCCTATCCGCAACACTTGCTACCAATGCTACTTCTGCTGTTGTAGGCGTAGCTGGTGATTCAAACACAAAGGCAAATTATACGCTTTTCTTTGCCACAACCGGTTCTTTGCAGATAGAAGATGAGATTCTAAGTTATAGTGCAAAGACTGTTTCAACTTTTACCGTTACCAGAGGTATATCAGGCACAACCGATGTTCAACATGTGGCGGGTACCCTTGTTACACAGAGAAATGTGTCAACGGTAGTTGGTTTCGGTGCGCAGGCAGTATTCAGGGCTATGCCTGAAGATGTTGAACCGATTGGCGAGAAAGACGATTATGGCGAACAGATAGGGCTTGGAGTACGTATCTATTATGGTCATAAAGTCCGGACAGACAAACGGCGTGGTAAAGGCGCAAGCCTTGTAATTTGTAAATGTATTTCACCTAACCCAGGAACCATATAATCAGGAGGATTTAAGATGAAAAAGTTATTTCTTATTGCCCTCTTGATTATGGCATTAGCAATTCCTTCGTTCTGTATGGCTGCCGATAATGCACATGCAATCGCAGTTAGCGGAGATATTGGCGAAGTTGTTGCTATTGCTGATGGATCAACAGGGAATTGCACGGAAGTTGATTCAAGTGGTAATTTAGCCGTAGAGATAAAGAACGATGCATATACCATGGTAGTTGATGCTGATGGTGCTGCGCTTACCGAAGAAATAACAAAGACCATAGCGTATAAGACCGCTGATGGCGCGGCATATAATGGGGCAGCGACGGTTTATGGTATGATATTGAGTAGTGCAACTGCAGGCGACGCAGCTTGCTTATACGATGCTGCAACGGCTACCGGAACACCAGTATTTGACATAGTAGTTCTTGCTAACAGCACCACATCCTTTTATATTCCTGGAGGTGTTGCTTTTGCTACTGATGTCTATGTTGATGTTATCGGAACAGCTCCGAGAGTTATGGTTATTTACGATCACTAATTTAGAGGGAATGGGGTCGGAAGAAATTCCGGCCCCATTTTAATAATGGTAAACAAAGCATTAAAGATAATCTTGTTTCTTACTCCCTTAGTTTACTTAAGGGGGATTACCCCTAATGTATTTGATATTATGGTATTCCACTTAAGTGTTATCGCATTATTCTTGGCCTCCTTGTTTGATACCCCAAAACGTGAGTTTAAATTTAATAAAGAACTATTCTATTTACTTATTTTGTGTTTTTTAAACATAGCATTATCGCAGTTCAATGTGTATGTATTGAACGCAACGGTAAATTTATTCCTTGCCATTATAGGAATTTTTGTAATCGTAAAATATGTGGATGATATAAAGGGGATGTATAAAATAATCCTCCTATCCGGTTTAATCAATGTTTTAATCTATCTTATCCAATACCTCGGCTATAACCCCTTTACCCCCGATAGTGGAAATAACGGGGGAATGTTGCATAA
>Ga0315284_10000855_pt1 | contig 41657 bp, 60 predicted proteins | sample YL17G09_16_MG_FD_203696 | JGI IMG/M metagenome (GOLD analysis project Ga0315284, IMG submission 203696) | Sediment microbial communities from Yellowstone Lake, YNP, Wyoming, USA - YL17G09_16 | ecosystem: Environmental > Aquatic > Freshwater > Lake > Sediment | place: USA: Wyoming | collected...
TATTGGCTATAGTGATGCTATACAGATTATGCAAGATTTTAGAGATAAGCATAATTTAGATGATAGGCAAGCACTAAAAGCGTTTGCCATATCAAAAAAGATATTTGATATTTAACAAAGGAGCAACCATGAGTGATAGAGAAGCGTTTGAACGTATAGCGTGGGAAGAGTTTAATAATGGGTTATACGATGACAACCAAAGAAAGTGTTTTTTCTCCCCTTTCGATGAAAAAAATGATAGGTATGGCGATATTCTTATGAATCAAAATTACCAGTGGTTCAAGAAAGGTCGCGCACAGGCACTGGATGAGTGCGTGAAAGTTTGCGAAGCTGAAGAAAAACCATTCGTAAAGCAGTTTGACCATCTAACGCAAGGTGAAAATATCGGTGTCAAACGGTGTGCAGACGCAATCAAACAGCTAAAGGAGCAACCATGAGTGAATTAAAACCATGCCCGTTTTGTGGTGGTGAAGCAAGCCCTGACGGAGTAGTTAATTATGATAAAAAACATACAGCGTATTTTGAAGATGGAACAAGAATAATGAAATCATATTATGTTAATTGTGTTTGCTGTGGTGCGTCAACTAAAGGGCTTGTAGGTAGCCAAACAAAGCAAGGTGCGATTGATAAATGGAACACACGCGCACCAAAGGAGCAACCATGAGTGATATACCAGTAGAAGATATAGCGCATAGACTAAAGAAAGCAATTAAAAAACTCACTACTCAACAAGTAGAGGCTTTGATAGAAGTCATTGATGATATCGTTACAGAAACTAAAAAAGAATCACGCGCACAGGCATTGGATGAATGTAGGCAAGAAATTGATAACCTTAAAAGCGAGATAGCTTGCTATGAAAAGTACGGTCTACCGCATAATCCAGACGGTAATTAGGGAGCAACCATGAGTGAGTTATTACCATGTCCGTGCGGGGAAATACCAACGGCATTAAATATCACAGACGCTAATCAAGGTAGTAAGTGGGCGTTTGCTAGTGGTAATTGTTGCGGTGAATGGACTATAGAGTTTCGCACACAATACAGACCGATTGATGGCAGGGAAGTAAAGCATCTTGCTTATGTCGCGTGGAATGATTCACCTAGAGGAACACCACAATGGCAACCGATAGAAACTGCGCCTAGAGATGGTACTCATATTTTAGGTTATTGGAAAACTATGCGGATAACGGATTATCCTGCCGTGCTTTATAAAGACGATTGTTTTTTAAATCCAAACGCATTTTCGTTTGTTGGGAAAGTAGAGTTAGAAGAAGTATTCCCTACCCACTGGATGCCTTTACCAACACCACCAAAGGATCAACCATGAGTAACGACATAGAAAAACCAATTCACTTCATGCGTGAGTATGCAGACGCATACGCCAAAGCCAAAGCTGATCGTGTTTATTTACAACACTTCCGCAAGACAAAGAAAGCCCTGCTTATGATCGAAAAAGAAAACTGCGGTAAAAAAACAACAGTGAGTGAGCGCGAGAATTATGCTTACGCGCATTTAGATTATAAAGAATTGCTCGAAGGATTGAGGGTGGCAACCGAGGTAGAGGAAAAGCTCGCCTTAGATTTTAGGGCAGCCGAACTCGCTGTGGAAATATGGAGAACGAAGCAAGCTAATGAAAGAGCCGAGCGTCACGGGTATGGCGTATAACCAAGGAGAAAGCAATGAGCGAAGAGAAAGCAGAAAAACCTATGAGTGTACACCTAGCAGATAAAGCTAAACTGCTACTAAAACAAATCTGTGATAGGCAGTTTGCAAACGATATCGATGAGGCTGTTGATACCATCATCCAAGCATCGGTTATGCGCCTAGCAGAATTCCAACGGATGGCTCAGGTAACACAGCGACAGCCAACACCCCCGCCTATGTCTGGTTTTAATCGTGCAGGGAAGCCAACGCCAGAGCAGCCAGAGTTGTTTAATAAACCAAAGGCGGTACGTAAAAAGCACGACCACATGGATATGTGCTGTCGGCACGAGTGTGCGTTTAGTGATAGTGAATGCCCTATCACGAACGGCAAGCACCACCAACGCAACACCTGCTTTAAGTTAAGGTGTGGCGCGGGCAAAGCCCCGTACACCAGACGCAGGAGGATTGAAAAATGATAAGCGCACAGAGAATACTAGATGGATTAGAACGCTCTGATGAAGGCTTTATCACGTCAACGGGGGAGGTGGTTTATCCCACCCCCGAAGTTAAATCTTTAACCGCACATATTAAGAAAAAGCTTAGGGATTCAATAAAGTTTAAGCTTGACCAAGAGTTCCCAACGATGAGCAATGAGGAAATGATGGAAGCGATCAAGGAAATAAAGCTACCGTACCCATGTTGCTTTTTTGATTTAGCTGACACTGGTGTTTCGGTATTATGTGAGCAAGTAAGCGATGAGAATATCTGGTATCAATCGTTTTTCACTCGCGGAGAAAGGGCAACAGCACTTGACCCAAGGTGGGAATGCTCCATAGATTTGGAGGATGGGGGTATTGTTTCTCATACTGGAGTTAAGGAATACAGTGAAAGATGGGCTGCGGGAAAGCTAAACGATGTTGAAAAAATGATGCTAGTGGCAGCACCAAGCTTCATGGTGCGTGGACTTCAAGTGCTTAATTGCTCAAACGTGGTGCAGATAATAAATAAACCTTCTAAGGTAAAAAACCAGATCAGAAGGTCGAGGGGACTAACACCGTTGTTTGACTATTACACGATTGAGATTGATACCAAGAGAAAAGTGTACGATACCGATGGAGAGGTTATTTCTACAGGACACACTAAAAGGTTACACTTGAGGCGCGGGCATATAAGGAAGCTGTCCGATGGTAGAAGGATATGGGTGCAGCCTTGTATGGCAGGCGACCCATTAAAAGGTATGGTCACAAAAGATTATGCGGTAATTTAATGTCATTACAAAAACAACCGATGTTCAGAAGTAGGAAATATCTCGACTTTGTTAAGTCGCTCGATTGCTGTAACTGTGGTGCGCCTGCTGATGAAGCACATCACATTATAGGCATTGGCGGTCATAGCGGTATGGGCATGAAGCCATCGGATAGTTTAACGATGCCTGTCTGCCGAGGCTGCCATACCACCATTCATAATTCGCCCGATATGTGGGAAAGACAATATGAATGGATTGCGCTAACATTAGATAAAGCTATTCGCTCATGTAAAGGTTGGTGATACAATGGTCAAAAATAAACGGGCTATTTGCCCCATGACTGATCGCAGGACTACAGCCATGATTGACAAAGACCCGTTCGACTTTTCGCTAATAACTTATTTATGGGTAATTCTGATCTCCTCGTGGGGTGCTACAGTGAATCTAATCGGCAAGATTAAGAGGCGCGAAGTACAAAGCAGATTTATTTTAGAGTTTATCGGTGAGATAATTACATCAAGCTTTGTGGGCATAATCACCTTTTGGTTATGTCAGGCGGGAAATATCTCGCCAGTATGGACATCCGTATTCGTAGCAGTAAGTGGACACATGGGTACTCGTGCTTTGTATGGAATAGAGCAACAGGTATGGAAAAGGCTGATGAAGGTATTTGAGCCTTGATACCAGAACAGTACAAATGGCTAGACAGGGAAGTCGCCCCCAAAATGTTAATGGAGGCGATAACGTTACTCGGCACAAAGGAAGTGATCGGCTCGCTCAACAACCCAGTGATTATGGATTGGGCGCAAGCCTTAAAGATTAAAGAATACAACATGGACAGCATCCCTTGGTGCGGTCTATTCATCGCGTACCTCGCGCTCATCACAAATAAAACCCTTCCCACCTCACCGCTATGGGCGTTGTCATGGAGCAAATGGGGCGAAGGATGCGAGCCAGAACTCGGATGTGTGCTTACCTTTAAGCGCAACGGAGGTGGTCATGTTGGATTGTATGTTGGTGAAGACCTTGAGTGCTATCACGTTCTCGGTGGCAATCAAGGCGACTCCGTATCCATTACCCGAATCAAAAAATCCCGCCTTGACGCAGCCCGTTGTCATTACAAAAACAAACCCACAACGATCAGAAAAATACACCTATCGCCAGTTGGGTCGGTGTCAACAAACGAAGCTTGATTATTATTATTGATAATGTTCTAATAACTTCACTACTTAATAAACAGAGGATAAAACTATGTTTGCTTTCTTAGCTATGTTTGGTGGATACAAAACACACGCATTGGTGGTAACTTCAATCGTGGCGCAGGCAGTTAAATACTTTAAGCCTGAGTTGGCATCACAATGCGATATGGTATCTGCGGGTGCTTTATCATTAACGCCAACAACGATTCGGATGGGTGTGCAGGCTGCAACCAATCAGATCATGGCAGCCATTCCTTCAAAGAGTGGTAAGTAATATGCCAACGCCAGAGGTTACTTACGACCCAAACCAGACCTACCTTGTCGATACCGTTGTTGGTTCGTCAGGTACTTCTTATTTGATTAGAGGTAACCTGCCCATCCTTGAAGATGGCACGTTCGCATATAATGAATTGAACGCAAAGCTACAAACTTTGATTCCAAACTTTAATCTTAGTACGCACACCGTAATGGATATCAGCCTGATCGACAACCAAGGTGAGCTACCAAGTTTAGAGTGTGAGTTTGATTCATTCGGTGCGGGTGCGCCACCTACAGTTTGGACTCCATACGCTAACGGTGGCTCGGCAGTATTATTTGCGGGCTATGGCGATGGTTCGGTAACTGGTGATGGTGGCGCAAGCAGTGGAATGGGTTCACTTATGTGGACTCCCGTTCAAGGATGCGAGCCTTCCAGTTCATGTGGAAGCATTGAGCCGACTGATTATGACTTCGATGGCGTGGTTAATAACCTAAGAACGCTCATGGAATCGGATGCAAGTTTGGTGATTTATTATCACTGCATGAACGGGCATGACCGAGCAGGTAGCTTAACGTGCGGATACCAAATGAAGTATTTGAATTGGTCAATGGAAGCAGCTATGACTGCGGGCGTTGTGATCATGGGACATGGTTGGCATCATCCGTATAAAAACCTGATCGAGTGGTATGCGGGAACGCTTCCACAGCCATGTGAATAACCATGTGGTACTGGCTTTGTTATCAATATGGTAGGTACTGGTGTTGGAAGCATAATATGTTTCTGACAATGGTATCTACTGAAACAGAGGATGAGGATATCCTTTGCCTCACGGCAACCGATGTTTGCCACCGAATCCATAAAGTGTTCTGGGCGGGCATGGAGCTAGAGCAAGACGAACACGGCAGGTCGTTAGGTGCTAGTTAAGAAGGGTCACCTTGAGCCTTGGCACATCACGGATGATGGAGTGACAGCCCTTTGCGGAGTACCAATAAGACAAGCAATTGATCAGGCGAGGAGTAAAACCCATGCCTACGGTCAAATGTTCTGTAAGGTTTGCGAGCAAATAAACAGCGGAGAAGATGAGGATGATATTACTATCAGCACCACAACACACTAACGGCTCAGTTTTATATCGCATCAAGCAAGCAATAAGATTAATCATAAAGGGAAGGACAGCGCGGGAACAACGGCAGGGGGATGCGTTACTCCACCTGATGACCCAAATGACTGACTACATGACACCAATTCAAATGATGAAGCTCATCAACGAGATGCAAAAGTACCAAAACCCAAACCAAAAGGTTGATATGACAGGCGTTGTATCTATAAGCGAATTCAAATCAAGGATTAAAAAGAATGTCTGATATGCCAGAGGTAGAGATTGAGTACCGTGACATTGATACCCTAATACCATACGCCCGCAATCCACGCAAAAACGATCACGTTGTTGATAAGTTTGCATCAATGATTCACGAGTTTGGCTTCCGCATACCCATCAACGTCAAGAAGGATGGCACGATTGTCGATGGTCACCTTCGTTACAAGGCAGCCAAGAAGCTCGGTTTGAAAATGTTACCCGTTACCTACGTTGACGATATGGGCGAGGGAAAGCTTAAAGCCTTCCGCATCGCCATCAACAAATCGGCAGAGTTGGCTGATTGGGAAAACGAATTGCTCGATGCCGAGTTTGATGAGTTATTGGAAATGGGCATCGACCTCGATATAACGGGGTTCGACTTTGACGAGCGTAAAGCGATCAAGATCGAAGGCATAGCCGATGGCTTAACCGATGAGGACTACGTGCCAGAGGTACGCCCCGACCCCATCAGCAAGGAGGGCGATACGTGGCTCTTGGGCAACCACCGCCTTATGTGTGGGGACAGTACCAATCAGGAAGCCGTGGAAGCCCTGTGTGCGGGCGTGAAGGTCGACCTTTTCCTAACCGACCCACCCTACAACGTCAATTACGAGGGCAAATCCAAAAACCGCGACAAGATTATGAACGACCACATGGATAACGATACCTTCAGGCAATTCCTGCGGGATGCCTTTATCACTGCCGACACTGTTATGAAGGCAGGGGGTGTGTTTTATATCTGGCATGGGGATGGCGAAGGGTACAACTTCCGAGGCGCGTGTAAAGATGTCGGGTGGACAGTACGCCAATGCTTAATCTGGAACAAAGACAGCATGGTATTGGGTCGACAAGACTATCACTGGAAGCACGAGCCATGTTTGTACGGATGGAAGGATGGCGCAGGACACTTATGGGCAAGTGACCGCAAGCAAGTAACCATCATGGATTTCAAACGCCCCGCGAGAAGTGATATCCACCCCACAATGAAGCCAGTGGAGTTGTTTGAATACCAAATGCTCAACAACACCAAGGGCAGTGATATCGTATTAGATTTGTTCGGTGGGTCAGGCACAACCATAATCGCAGCCGAAAAGAATGGTCGTCACGGCTATTTGATGGAGCTAGACCCTAAGTTCTGTGACGTTATCGTAAGACGATGGCAGGAGTACACTGGCAAGGAAGCCACGCTCGAATCAACGGGTGAAACATTCGCACAACTCGACAAGGATAAAGCAGCATGAGCCAAGGTGAAGGGGGTGGTAGACCTCTGATGGTTATTGATGATGAGCAGGCAACACAAGTGGAAGCCCTTGCAGCATACTTAACGCAGGAACAAATCGCTGATTACTTTGAGATGAGCCATGACACGTTTGCACGTATATTGGAACGTCAACCTGAAGTTTTGCGTAAGTATAAAAGAGGTAAGGCTAAGGCAGTCGGTTCGATTGCTAAAAACCTAATCAAAATGGCGCAGAATGGTAATATCACCGCAGCAATCTTCTATCTCAAGACACAAGCAGGGTGGAAGGAAGTTAGTCGCACCGAACACACGGGTGCTGATGGTGCTGATCTTATGCAGCCAACGATTGATGTTGGGTCTTTATCTGATGAAACACTCAAAGAGATTATGCGAGCCAGTGTTGCACCTGAGCAAAGTTAATGAGTTTGCAATCCACAAAGAGGCTGCAACCCGTTTCCTGTCTGAATTTGTTAGGCAGGCATGGCACGTTATTGAGCCTGCTCAACCTTACATTCACGGGTGGCACATCGATGCAATATGCGACCACCTTGAAGCCGTACACTACGGACAGATCAATCGGTTATTAATAAACGTGCCAACGGGGATGATGAAGTCTTTGTTGGTGTCAGTGTTCTTTCCTGCATGGGAGTGGGCGCGTGACCCATCGTTGCGTTATGTAACAGCGAGCCACAGTCAGGAGTTTGCTATCCGCGACACGTTAAAGATGCGTAGGCTCGTTAGTAGCCAGTGGTATCAAGAGCGATGGAGCGTACCGTTAACCAAAGACCAAAACGAAAAGAGCAAGTTTGAGAACGATAAAACGGGGTTCAGGCAGGCGATGGCTATGAACAGCATGACAGGTTCACGGGGTGATCGGGTGCAGCTAGACGACCCGCACAGCATTGAGAGCGCGTTAAGCAAGGCTGACTGTTTGAGAACGCTTCGTATGTTTACCGAAACCGTACCCACCCGATTAAACAACCCTGAGAAGAGCGCGATCATCGTGGTGATGCAACGTATCACCGAGGGCGATGTGTCTGGTCACATATTGAGCAGCGACTACGGATACACACACCTCATGTTGCCGATGGAGTTTGAGCCAGAGCGCAGATGCAAGACCTCAATTGGCTTCACCGACCCAAGGAAGAAGGAAGGCGAGTTATTGTTCCCTGAACGCTTCCCAAAGGAAGTTGTCGAGCGTGATAAAAAAATGATGGGTAGCTACGCTGTTGCAGGGCAATTCCAACAACGCCCAACACCTCGCGGGGGTGGCATTATCAAGGGCGAGTGGTTCGGTTCATATAAAATACTTCCAACGCTTGAGTACAAGAAGGTCTTTGCCGACACCGCCATGAAAACGGGTGAGCGCAACGATTTCAGTGTGTTTGAGTGTTGGGGCAAGGGTACGGATGGTAAGTTATATTTGATTGACCTGTTGCGTGGCAAATGGGAAGCACCAGAGTTAAAGCGCAGAGCCGTTGCGTTTTGGGAGAAGCACAAAGCCGAGCGTGATGCGACACTGCGTGAGATGCTGATCGAGGATAAGGCGAGTGGTACAGGTTTGATTCAGGATATTAAAAGGGAATCGCGCATACCGATCAAAGGGATTGAGCGGAACAAGGATAAATACACACGGGTAATGGAAGTGGTTTCGTACATTGAATCTGGTTATGTTATGATACCAGAGCAAGCGGAATGGGTTAACGACTTTGTGCATGAGTGCGAAGTGTTTACGTCAGACGACACGCATACGCATGACGATCAGATCGACCCAATGTGTGATGCCATAAACGATATGCTGTCAAACCGTAAGCCAAAAGGCTTCTTTGATTTAGATTGAGGTGATTATGTTTAAGTGGCTCAAAAACTTTACGACAGCGAAGCCAGAAGCTGAGAAACCAGAGCCGAAGGTAATAAACGGTTTCTTTTCGACAGATTTTAACCCATCAGGCAAAACATTACACAGCATCCTTACCGAAGCTAATGCTCGCGTATTCCAACGCAAACCAGAACACTTTAAACCAACAGGCACGATGGATAAGAAAGAAGCCACGTTGATGAAATCAACAATGGATGCTGCGGGGTTTAATGCTGAGTTTGCCATCGGTGCATCGATACCTCCCGCGCAGATTGGGTGGTATGCATCACAGTCTTTTATCGGATACCAGACCTGCGCCATGCTTGCACAGCATTGGCTGATTGACAAAGCATGCTCAATGCCCGCCCGCGATGCTATCAGGAACGGATGGGATGTTACTGTCAACAGCGGGGATGAGATCGAAGAGGAAGTGTTCAATTATATCTACCAACGCGACACCGAGTTAGGAATAAACAACGCCCTGCTTGAGTACGTTCGCATGGGTCGCATATACGGCATACGGATTGCCATGTTTGATATTATGTCCACCGACCCTGAATACTACGAGAAGCCATTTAATATCGATGGCGTGACCGCAGGCTCTTATCGTGGAATCATTCAGATCGACCCGTATTGGATTGTGCCTGAGTTGGACATGGATGCGTCTATCAACCCAATGAGCCGACATTTCTATGAGCCGACATATTGGCGTGTGGCAGGAGGCAAGCGGATTCACCGAAGCCATTTAATCATTATGACCCTTGGTGACGTGCCTGATATTTTAAAGCCCACGTATCTTTATGGATCGCCATCGATACCGCAGAAGATTTACGAACGTGTTTATGGCGCAGAGCGTATTGCCAACGAAGCACCGCTGCTCGCGTTGAGTAAGCGCACCAATGCATTGCACGTTGATATGAATCAAGTAACCGCACAGCCAGAGAAGTTTCGTACCAAGATGGAAGAGTGGGTCTACTACCGTGACAACTACGGCATCAAAGTCTTAGGTCTTGAGGAAACGCTCGAACAGTTTGATACCTCATTGACCGACCTTGACGATGTGATTATGACCCAGTTCCAATTGGTTGCAGCGATAGCCAGTGTGCCTGCCACCAAGCTGCTCGGCACATCACCGAAGGGATTTGGTGCGTCAGGCGAATACGAAGAATCCAGTTACCGCGAGGAGTTGGAGTCTATTCAGATGCACAACCTCACACCGTTGTTAGACCGCCATTACCTTTTGCTTATTAAGTCAGAGGTACTCAACAAGTTTAGTCTGCCCGCATTGGATTTAAGCGTGGTGTGGACACCGTTAGACAGCCCGACAGCTAAAGAGCAAGCGGACACCAACAACGTCAAAGCCAACACAGCCAAGACGCTGTTTGATATGGGTGCTATCACGGGTGAGGATGAACGTGCGCGTTTGATTATGGATGAGGACAGTGAATACAACGGTCTTGAATCCGATGAAGGTCTTGACCTTGATGCGCCCGCAACGGCAGACGTACCTGAAAGCGTAAACGAGAACATTAAAAACTTGTCGGGTCGTCAGCACCAGAACATGGAGCGCATTATCCGCAAGCATGAGAAAGGCTCAATGACTGAGGAACAAGCTTCGACACTGTTAAAGACAGGTCTTGGTCTTGGTGAAACAGACATCCAAGCACTACTCGGTACAACACCAGAGGAGATACCTGATGGCGAGGAAGAAGAAGGAAACCCCAGTGGTAACACCCCCCCAAGTGGAGAGCAGCCCGCAGGAGGAGAACTCCCCGCAGGTGGAGAAACAGCCCCGCCAGAAGAGGAAAGCGTCACCAAAACAGGTGCTGATAGTGCCATCAAAGCCCGCAAACTCAGAAAGAAAAAGCGCAGATAATAAAATATTGGTTAACCGATCTGTGAGCATACGGCATCGCACATGAACTTAGCCAAACTTGCTATGGATGCGTCAAGGCGAAAGCAGGGGCAACGCGCCAGAAAGAATAACAAACGTGTAAGGCGCGGGACTATCCTTGCACCCCCAATAAGCATTGAGGCTAAGTTTAGAGTAAGCATCCAACGCCTCGTGCGCCAGATGCACAGGGAAACCATCGAGGCTGTGCGCCAACTGTATGCCCACCCTGCCGTTACAGAAGTGATGGCAATGGATGGTGCAAAGCGTGACGCAAAAGCCGAAGCGAAGGCTCTCATCGATACACTCAACGCCAAGTTTGCAAACCTGTTCGACAGCCACGCCCTTAACCTATCAAGCGGACTAGCAGCCAAGGTGAGTAAGGTATCCGACAAAGCTCTGAAGGGAAGCCTCAAGGAAGCGAGCGCGGGTCTTACCATCAAGAACGTGGATATCGACAAAGGCACACACAAAATCATCGAGGAGTCGGTTGACGAGAGTGTTGACCTGATCAAAACAATTCCAAAAAAGTACATGGCGTATGTGAAGGAAGAGGTTAACAACTCCCTAACCAAGTCGAAGGGCATCGGTGCGCTTATTAAATCCCTTGACGATATAAAAGGCGTGTCCGAGCGCAGGGCAGCGATGATTGCCCGTGATCAAACGCGCAAGACGTACTCCGATATGAATATCAAACGTTCATCCAACGCAGGCGTTAAAAAAGGCGAGTGGGTTCACAGTGGTGGCAGCGATGCTCCACGTGAAACACATATTGAGTTCGATGGGCAGACGTTTGATCTAGACAAAGGTTTGTACGATGCGGATGCGTGGGGCAAGGGAGTGGGTGCGTGGGTTTTACCCGCAGAGTTACCAAATTGTCGATGCACGTTTATTCCTGTGATAGACTTAGACGAAGAAGAGTGAGGTGATTTATGGAAACAAACCGCGAGGTAGATTCAAACGGGTGGTATGAAATCAAACGCAATCCTTTGAGTAAGGTTGGCGTGTTTGAATACTCTGGCGCATCGATTGGTGATACTGAAAACCCCGATAAGATTTATCGCGTGTATCGCCCTGCCGAATCATTAAGCGACCCTGAAACAATCGCATCGTTAAAGCTGCTGCCTTGGGTAGATGACCACACCATGCTCGGTGACGAAGAGTTAGGAATGACACCCCCAGAGAAAAAGGGCGTGCAAGGCGTGATCGGTGAGAACGTATTCTTTGACCCTGCATCGGGGGTGCTGTACGGCAACATAAAAGTATTCTCGGAAGCGATGAAAAACCTGATTGAGAACGGTAAGGAAGAGTTGTCGCTTGGCTATCGTTGTAACTATTTATTTGAGAGTGGTATTATTGGCGGGCAGCGTTATGACGCTATTCAAACCGATATTCGTGGTAACCATTTGGCACTCGTTGAAGAGGGTCGGATGGGCAAAGACGTTAAGGTGCTAGACAGTGCCGAGCGTTTCAAAATAACACTTGATGCGAAGGAACTTACAATGGCTAAAGATAGCAACATTAATCGCGGAGATTTACAGCGCGAGTTCGCAAGGTCTGGTGGATGGCAAGACCCTATGAAGGTAGCACAAAAAGAAGCTATTGCTCAGGAGAAAAAACAACGTGCAGAATCATTGGAACGTAACGCTGCGTATCGTAAAGAGCATGGTCTTGAACGGTTAGACTCTGCATCTGGTGACGCTATTATCCCATCAGGAACTACTACCACCCCCGAAGAGAAAGCTGCGCGTGAAAAAAGACGTCAAGCCGAAGAGAGTAGGCAAGATCGCATAGCTACAAAAGAAAACCAAAAGAAAGACTATGGTGACTTGTTGGACGAGTATGCAGGCGATGCCAGTAATCCTGACAAAATACGTTCAGAACACCAAAGATTGATGAATAAAGAATTGAGCGAGCTTAAAGGTATCATTAAAGGTAGTGAAAAAATAATTGATACGAGTGCTTATAGTACAAGAGAGCATGCTGCAACTAAAATCATTAGAGATAGATATGGCAACAAGGCAGCCAATAGAGCTTTTGGCATTAGTGAAGATGCTATTGCAGGCGATTCACAGGTCGGTGACGATCTATTTAATTCAAAGCGTAACCGCATGGGTTCTATGCGCGGTGAGAACGATACGCACGTAGTTGTACGCACAGCAGGCGGTCTTGAGAAGTGGTCTAAGGCTGATGGGCTTCAACGTATTGTTAACGACTCTATGGATGACCCGCGCTACGAAGAAGCATTCCGTAGAGCTACAACTCCACCTACGAATGAAGAGTTAGCAGAGCATCAACGGCTAGGCAGGGATGGTGAATATGAAGATCGCGGTAAAAATACTGCTGCGTTGTTTGGTAAGTCTGAAAGCCAATACAAGGCAATGACAGCATCGCAGAAGCCGTTAAATCCGTTCTCGAAAGAGGATATGGAAAAGTATGGTAAGCCTGCCCACGATGGTCAGAAGGAAGAACCTAAGCCTATCCTTGATGCCGAGGAAGGCGAAACGCTCGAAGGCTATGGTTATAGCAGTGATTCTGATGTCTACTGCCCACACTGTGGAGAAAATCACGGCAAAGAGAGCGAATACGGTGGTAAAGTTAAATACTGCGGTAATTGTGGTTACACAGCGAAGGATGCATATCCTGATGATGATCCTTGGGTAAACCGTAAAGAATCGGTGACGACTATAAACAAACCAAGGAGTGGTGGAAATCCAAACGACAGACCAAGCAGCCGTAAAATGAATCAAGACGCTGAATGGAATCCTGAGAACGATGACGATTGGGATAAAAGCTTTAGTCAAACCGCGCCTAGTGCCTCACGTAAAATGCCTGCGGATAAAGGCTACGAGAAACGCACGTCAGGTAAAAACCCGTTCAACGTTCATGACGCAGATATTGATTGGCAAAGAGAGCAGTGGCTTAAAAAGAATCTTCCTGAACGTGCGGGTGGTAATGGATACCGCAACGGTGAGTTTGGTACAGACAGCGCACTAAAATATGGATATGGTTTTGATGAAGCCAGTGCTACAATTAACGAAACTGAAACGTCTGACGAGGACATCGATATGCCAAAAGCACAAGACGCAGACCCTGCATTCGAGCGTGAGCTAGAAATGTCACGTGGTGGTTATGGTGGTAACTACCGCCCTAACTGTTATGACTTAGAAGGCGAGCCTGATGCTCCTGCTATCGAAGAGCCACCCGCAGAGGACAGCGACCCAACAAGTCATGAAGATGACCCGATGAAGTTAATCAACCATCCTGATTCACGTAACGATGAAATGGATGAGGACATCGATCAAGAATCAATATCGCAAGACAATGAAGTCACTCCAGAGATGGAGAAGTGGTTACGCGCTAATGGATTTAAGCGTGTAGGGGAAGATGCTGACCCAGAAGAAGGCGAGACCGACTTTGGTGCAGATAAACCTGACGATGAGGAAGGCATAAACCCTGACCTCAAAATGATGGATGCTGAACACGAGCCAAGAAAAGATGGCGAGACAAGAGAGGAAATGGCTGCTCGTCAAAAACGTAATCAGGACAGAGATTTTGATTTCTTAAAAGGCGATGCCAAGGATGATGATTTAAGTGGCTCGTTTACTTTAACGCCTGAACAAATGAAGCACCCGTTTATTCAAGAGATGCTTAAAAAAGGCGTACAAGATGCTGACCCAGATTGGGCGAAAGACCCACAGCCAAAGAGTAAGTATGACCCCAACTATAATGTTGGCGGACATAACAAGTGGGAGAACAGAAGTGTTCCACCCCCACGTTATGAAGCAGAAAATGGCTCTGGTTATGACGATGAAGAAGCTCCCGCCAAGAAGGAACGTTTCTCAACGCGCCCTATGGGTGGCAGAGAAGCATGGGATGATGACGAAGAAGTACAAGCGTTATTAAACAGCGATGCCGAAGAGCCTCGTGGCTACGTTTTCAATCCTGACGATCCTAATGGTCTGCCAACGAAACAGTACAATCCTGCTGCTGACGTAGCTATAAAAGTTGCAGAAGATTCTGCTGCCTATAGACGCGCACGTAATAACTCTAGTAAAATTAACTTAACCGACAACCAGAAGAGGACAGTCGCAATGGATGCAATTCAAAAACTACGTGGTGAAGTAGAATCGCTCAAGAAAGATGGTGTTAAATCTATCATGCGCGAAATTGGTCACCGCGACTTCTTAGCCAATAAACTCTCACAACACATTGGTACGTTTGACGCATCTGAAAAGACTGTGTCAGAAGTAGCTAAATATGGCGTTAAAAAATTAGGATTGAAATGTCCTGCGGGTAACGAGGTAGCCATGTTACACGGCTTCTTCGCTGCACAAAGTAAACAAACACCGACCTTTGCTATGGACACCAAAGCAAAACAAACAACTGGTGCTGTCGATAAATACTTAAACGGTGAAGGAGAATAGTCATGGGTTTCCAATCAACAGTTAGCTTTAAACAAGGCTTCGGTGTTATCGGTGAATTATTCTCTGATTCACCAGTTCGCGGTCAAACGGCAGTATTAGATACTGGCGCAGACAACAACATTGGTCGCGCTTATAGCGTAACCACTGAAGGTAATGCTGCTCAAGGCGGTACGGGTGCTTATATTGGTATCTTAGCTGCTCCTAAAAACTATGCTTCATACGGCACAGCAGGAAATACGTTAGCACCAACATTGGTGTTGGCTGATGGTGTTGTAGGTGAGTTTGTTAATATGGGCGAGATCATCGTCAAATTAACTGGCACAGCAAGCATTGGTGATACGATTGTATACGCCACAGCTACTGGCTTATTAACTGCTATTGCTCCAACAGATGATTTACCTGTAGGCAGCTTGCCTGCTTATGCAGTAGTAAGTCGTTATGATGTAGGTGCTAATGACCTCGCGGTTATTATGCTAACAGCAATCAACCCAATCCCTGTCTTAGCGTAAGGAGTATGACGATGCAACAAGGTACTTATATTAGCCCACGTAACGTCAGAGCCTTAAAGCTTACTGCCGATCAAGTTGGTGATTTTGAAGATTTAAAACGAGTTGGTTATTGTCTTGATTCCAAAATGGTAAACAAGATGATGGCTGCCCAAGGCTTCGATGCTTTGGAATCGTTAGTGACAACCCCAAGTGTAACGACCCCTGTTCAGTTCTTACAGAACTGGTTAGCGGGTAATGTGCAAGTAGCTACCGCTGCTCGTAAGATCGACACGTTAGTCGGCATTACGGTATCGGGCGCATGGGAAAACGAAGAGATCGTGCAGGGCTTGTTAGAGTTAACAGGCACGAGCGTTCCCTATGGAGATTACACCAACCTGCCGTTGAGTTCTTGGAACTTAAACTTTGAGCGCAGAACGGTTGTACGCTTTGAAGAAGGGATGCGTGTTGGTAACTTAGAAGAAGCTCGTGCTGCTGCTATCCGTATGAATAGCGCACAGAGCAAACGTGATGCTGCAACGCTCGCGTTGGACATTCGCAGAAACAGCGTAGGTTTCATCGGTTTTAACGGTGGCAACAACCGCACGTATGGTTTCTTGAATGACCCTAGCTTGCCTGCATACCAAGCAGTAGCGGGTGGTACTTGGGCAACCAAGACCTACCTTGAAATTGTTGGTGATATCTTGACCGCTGTGTCTGCTTTACGTACACAGTCACAAGACTTGATTGACCCTGCAACGATGCCTGTAACATTGGCTGTAGCTACAACAGCGCGTGATCGTTTATCTACTGTTAGCCAATACGGTAACAGCGTTCAAGATTGGATTAGCGCAACGTATCCTAAGATGCGTGTTGAATCTGCTCCTGAATTAGATGGTGCTGACGCAGGTGATAACGTGTTCTATCTGTACGCTGAATCGATTAGTGATAACGGCTCAGACGATGGCGCGACTTTCATCCAAGTCGTACCGACTCGCTTCATTGTAACTGGCGTTCAAAAACTCGCCAAAGGTTACGAAGAAGGTTACAGCAACGCGACAGCAGGTGTGATGTGCAAACGCCCTTGGGCAGTGTATCGCGCATCAGGCATCTAGTCTTATTGCAAAAATGATAAGAGCCTGACACAATAGTGTTGGGCTTTTTATTTTATAGGATAAGATTATGAACTACGTTTATTCGACAGCAAGTAATGACCGCGCTCACATTGAGTGGATACAAGGGGCAGAAGGTAGTGTTCCTATCCGAGGCAAGTCGGTAGTTATTCATGGCAAGGCAAACATTGCTGATAAGAACTTCCACACGCCAGAGGGTGTTGTTACCGAAGTGAGTGATGAGGATTTAGCTTTCCTTATGACGCATCGTCAATTCTTGACTGCCATTGAACGTGGCTTTTATAGTGTTCAAAAGCGGGAATCAGCCGTTGCTAAGGTGGTTAAGGACATGACTAAAAAAGACAAGTCTGCTCCAAAAACACACGAAGATTTCAAAAACGCATCAACATTTAAAGATGAGAAAGTAGCATAGGAGTAACTCGGCATGGCAGACCTAACATTTAATGTTGCGCAGTTTCGTGTCGAGTTCCCTGAGTTTGTTGACGTACCAGACCCAACTCTTCAGCAGTATTGGAACACAGCAATCCTGTACATATCGAATCAAAATGCGGGGGTGATGAACGGAAGCTCACGCCAATACGCACTCGATCTAATGACAGCGCACCTCACTAAACTGTCCGCACTTATCTTGGCGGGGCAAACGCCTTCAATCGTTAATAGCTCAAGCATCGATAAAATATCGGTCAGCCTAACGCCACCCCCGTTCAAAACGTCATGGGATTGGTGGCTATCGACAACACCCTACGGATTGCAATTGCTCGCGCTCCTCAACGTCAACAGCGTGGGCGGTGGGTACTATGGTGGCTTGCCAGAGCGCACAGCGTTCCGCAAGGTGGGTGGAACATATCAATGAAGGTAACCTCAAAGCCATCGCCTGCTAAAAGGTCGGTTCAAGACCTTATTAACTCGCGCACACAGGCGCGTGTGGGGTGGTTTGAATCAGCCAAGTATCCTAGTGGCACTCCCGCTGCTTACGTTGCCTCAATCCAAGAGTACGGCTACGCAGGGGGCAAGACCTCGTCAATCCCACCACGACCCTTTATTCGACCCACGATCATCAATCAGAAGGCGGTGTGGTTTCAATACGCCTCACGGTTGTTCAAGACATACCTCAAGGGTGGCAATACCATCCAAGACATATTTGAAGTCGTAGGCGAACGGGCAGCGGGCGATATTCGCAAAGCCATCACCCAAGTGTCTGCACCACCTTTAAGCCCGATCACAATCCTGTTAAGGAAGTGGCGTAAGCAGGGTGCTAAGTCAGGCAGACCGATAAGGATAACAAGACGCACTGTCGGGTGGGCAGCTGCGGAGTTTAACAAGGGCGCGGTTGATATTAGTGGCGTGTCAACAAAGCCGTTGAACGATACTGGTTATTTATTAGCAACGCTAACAAACCAAACGGTGAATGGATGATACCTAGCAGCAATATACTCGCGCAGGCGTTGACTGTTATACACCCGATGCCTGTTAAATACTTTCAGTTTACTGGTCGTGGCGTTAACGATATCGGTTTAGACGTGTCGACTTATGCCGACCCAATAACCGTTTATGGCTCGGTGCAGGCAGTTAACAGAAGCGTTTATGAAAACCTTGGACTCGATTGGCAGAAGAACTACGTCAATTTGTTTATGAAAAGGTTGATCACTGATATAAATCGTAATCAATCGGGCGATCAAATAGAATGGATGGGCAGACGTTTTGAGTGCAAGAGCGAAACAAACTGGTACAATATTGATGGATGGGTAGAGGTTCTTTGTGTTGATATCGGTGCAGCCTTACCACCTAAGATCGCTTTTGTAGACCCGCTTTCATTATTCGGATTTGGTCGTGCATTTGGCAGAGCGTTCGGGAACTCATAATGGCGATTATTCTAGCGAAGTTTGTTAAAATTATAAGCTCTGGCAAAAGCGGTGGTCAGGGCGGGGAAGTAAATCCCAACTCAGGCAAAGGGTTCGGTGCTGCATTTGGCACATCATTCCCATCATAATAAAGGATAAGACATGGCTATTTCATACGCACCAAAACTTAAAAAACTGATCAACGCCAACAAGGATGAAGCGTATCTTGACTCGTTCAGGTCTTTCCTTCGCGCATTTGATCAGTTGATTCATCAAAGCGTCAAGGAAGTGAATCAGGTCAATCCACCCCCAACACCTGCCAACGGTGACGCTTATCACATCCAAGCGGGTTCATCACCAACGGGCGCATGGGCGGGTCAAGATGGCAAGATTGCTGTGTGGACTACTGATGCAAGCCTTCCCAATTCAAACACGCCTGACCCACAGTGGGAGTTTTATCAGCCCAATGTCGGTGATCAATTCTATTGCTCAAACAACAATCAATTTCATTATGAAGTTGATGTCAATTTCACAATTTTTGCTGTCACACCTTATTGGCAAGGTGCTTTAAGCGGTGTGACAGGTCAAACCAATCGCAGTCTTTTGGGGTCTGCGGGCATGGATTATCTTGAATTGAATGAAGATGGCTTGACCATATATGGCAATGTGACAGGTTATGGTTCAATTCAACATAATGCTTTGGCTTGCGGTGCTAATGAAGGGCTTTATATTGAAACTTTTGGGGGTTCGGGGGTTGATCAATTTGGTATTTTTTCAAACGTCATCAGCGAGTATTGGAACACCTTCCAAGATGGCACAAAAACCATTGATTTTCTTGGGCAGAATTGGAACAGCCCTTGGCACAGTCAACATGGTTTAATCGGCAACCGCTACAAGAGTATTGCTGTCTTTTCTGGCATTGATGTTATGCCCAATAATACTTCATACAACCAAGCCCCCAACGTATCATTTAACGGTGGCGGTGTTGTGGCTGTGACTGAAGTTCTTTGCACAGCCATGTCGAGTGAACATGTTCCCATCGTTTTTGGCTGTACGATTGGTCAAGTTGGTTCAAGTCTTGTTCACGATGGTGTCAAAATTAAATTGGCGGGGGGTGTTGATTATGTCTTCAGCACTATTGATTCAAGAATATGCCTAGAATTAAGGGGCGGTAACGCTTTGGAACTATGGCGCAACAACCTATAAGGGAATAAATATGCAACCGTATGATGACTTATTCGCAAAGCATGGCGCAACAGCACGTTCAACCAATGGCTGTTCTCCTGCGAACCCGCACTATTTTTGGTGTGCTGAACGTGTAGCACCCAACAGTTCTGTGCTTGATGTCGGTTCAGGTCTTGGGTGGTTGAAGCCACACTTGCCAGAAGGTGTGACCTATAAAGGGATTGACGCTTGCCAAGGGCTTGCAGAATCAACGGGTGATGAACACTGCGACATTCTAAGCTATACGGGCGACAAGGTTGATTATGTTTGTTGCTTCGGTGTGTTGGTTAAGAACGACCCACGCGAACAGCCTGTCAATCTTCAAGCGGTGGCAGACAAATTGAAAAGCCTTGCCAATGTCGCTGTGCTGTTCGCGGTGTGCTTGGATGGGTTCAGCTTGCAGGAGGTGGAGACTGCGTTCGGTGGATTGGATGAAGTATCACCAATCACGTTGGGCGAACACTTCTGTCGGGTGAATGTTTAATGCGTGATAACGAAATAATGAGAGTGCTGATACCAAACTTGACCGCTTCACTGGTTGAGTTTGTTGCGTCTAGCAATTTTGCCGTACAGCCTCCCATTGTTAAGCAATCCTATCAGCCTACTCAACAAGGCGTACCGACCTGCCCTACTGTGTTTATTCACAAAGTTGGTGACCATCGATACGGATTTCCAAGGAAGGAATATCAATGGAATGAAGTTAAGCAGAGAATGGTAGACACTGAAACGCAGGTCATGGAAACAACCTACCAAGTGAACGCCTTATACGTTCAAGACCCTGCTAACATGGTGCAGTTAACCTCAAGTGATTTGGTTAATGAAACGGCTGCTATTTTACAGAGTGATTTCTTTTTAAATATCCTTCACGAGAATGATATTGGCATGGAAAGGATAACAGATATCAGACAGACTTATTTTCAAGATGACCGTGATCGCAGCGAAGCATCACCATCATTCGACTTCACGATTGCACATAAACAAGTTACAATAAGGAACGCCCCAATAGTTAATTCTATTGTAGAAGGCATCTACCCTATCTAGGAGAGCAGAAATGGCTATTGATTTTAGTAAATATGTGGACATAACAAGTGGCGTAGGCGGTACGGGTGGAGTAGCAAGCCGTGATTTAATCGGGCGCATTTTCACGCCAAACCTTTATGTTAGCGACAATAAAGCAGTAACCTTTACCTCTGCCGATCAGGTGGGTGAAGCGTTCGGAACGACATCAGAAGAATACTTACGCGCAGTTTTCTATTTTGGATTCATCGGTAAGAACATTACCTCTGCTCGTAAATTATCCTATGTTGGTTGGTTCAAAACCGCTACGCCTCCACGTATTATCGGTGGCACAGCTAATACAAGCCTCGGTGCTTATACAAGTAAAACCGATGTGATCTTAACCCTTTCTATTGATGGCACACCATCTTCAACAGGTTCGCTTGATTTATCTGTAGCATCAAACCTTGCTGATGTGGCTTCAATCTTGGAAGCGGGCATCAGTGCCATTGGTGGTGCTTATGCAGGAAGCACAGTGACCTATGACGCTATTGCTAAAAACTTCACATGGGAATCAGCTCTTGCAGCCAAGATCAGCACACTTGCTGTTGAAGATGGTGGCGGTGTTGATGATGTGATTGCCACAATGGGATGGACTAATCCTACCTATTTCACTGGCTCTGATGGTGACACTGTGACTGATATGCTGATCAACAGCACATCACAAAGCAATAACTTCGGTTCATTCTGTTTCCTTCGCGGAACGACTGATGCTGATTTATTGGCAGCTTCTGTTTGGAACACGACTAACAACGAGCAGTTTATTTTCGTTGTGGCTACGGATGCCGAAGCAGGTGCTAATGATGATTATGTTGGCAACGCGGGTACTGCGGTAACTGCGGTGGATTTAACATTGGATGAGTACCCTGAAATGTGTCCAATGATTATCCTTGCCTCTACTGACTACAGCAGACGTAACAGCGTAGTGAACTATATGTTCCAACGCTTCGATTTAACTCCGCTATCAATCGGTACGCAGTTAATGAACACGGCTCAGTCTGATGCGTTCGATGTGAAGCGTAATAACTACTACGCTGCTACACAAACGGCAGGACAGTTAGTGGCTTTTTATCAACGGGGTTACTTGTGCGGTGGTGCTACCGATGCAAGCGATCAGAATGTGTTTGCGAATGAAATATGGTTGAAGGATGCAGCAGGCGCAGCGATTCTTAGCTTGTTATTAGCCCTTGGTAAAGTATCAGCCAACACAGAAGGTCGCGGTCAGCTTATGGCTGTGCTGCAATCGATTGTTGATGCTGCTTTAAACAACGGCACAATCTCTGTAGGCAAGCCTATAACAACCGAGCAAAAGTTATTCATTGGTCAAATTACTGGTGACGACTTAGCATGGCATCAAGTGCAAAACATTGGCTACTGGTTAGAAGCCAAGGTAGAGCCATACGTGTTAAACGACTTGACCGAATGGCGAGCAGTTTACACTTTGGTTTACAGCAAAGACGATGATATCCGTAAGGTTGAAGGCTCACACGTTCTGATTTAATTGGGAGATTAAAATGACACAAGATATAACTGCGTTTGGTTTAAAGGTACGAGTGATCGCTTCTAACAGCTTCCCTGCGGGCTTCACGGTCACGCAGTTTGCGGATGATGGCGACCCGTTCGATATTCCAAGCATCAAGATTGCTGAAACAGCTATGGGCTTGAATGGTGACCTGATTGTGTGGGCTAAGGCTAACCCTATCACGGTTACGATTAATGTTATACCTGACAGTGATGATGATAAAAACCTATCGGTTATCTTTGAAAATAACCGAGTGGGCAAAAACAAGTCTAGCGTTAAAGACTCGATCACCCTTGTCGGCTTATACCCAAGTGGTAAAACTGTCACGATGACAGCGGGTAAAATGACCGATGGTATGGCGGGTTCTGGTGTGGCTAGTGCGGGGCGTTTAAAGACAAAGGCTTATATGTTCGCCTTTGAAAATAAAATCAGCACATAAGGAATAGACAATGCTTGAGCCGAAAGAGCTAACCCTAACGGACATGAATGGGGTGGCGAAAACTTTCGTTATCTCAAAAATGCCTTACTATCCTGCGAGAGAAGTTATCTCTCAATTCATTCCTACGGGGTCGCCAAAGATAGGCGACTACCGTGAGAACGAGAAGCTGTCGCAGATTATGTTTCGCTACGTGTCAATAGTGCTACCAGAGGGGCAGAAGCTCGCATTGACCACTCCCACGCTTGTAGAAAACCATGTCGACTTTAAGACAGGCATTCTGCTTGAGAAGGCTATGTTGGAGTACAATGCGGGTTTTTTCGACTACGGAGCGATCTCGAATTCGTTAAGCGGTTTCGCTCAGACAGCCCAAGTGTGGATTACCAAAATCTTGACGGACTCGCAGGCGCGATCATCAGCGAAGGAAAAGCAAGCCTCTACGAACTCAAAACGATCTACACGCTCGAAGATGCGTTCTTAATGTGGGAGTCTATCGTTGTGCCTCGGTACAATGAATGGTTGGCGATGGAGCATTCTAAAAAGAGATAAGAAATGAATATCATTGAAACACTATTCCTTGTCTTTGAAGCGGACACCGATCAACTAAAGGATGCCCTTCGACAAATTGAAGAGGGCGGTAAAAAAACAGAGGAATCGCTCAAGGGCGTTGACCTCGTTGTTCACAAAACAAAATCCAACTTTTTAGACTTTGCTAAAACCGCAACAGCAGCACTCGCGGGTATGTTTGCTCTCAAGCACGTATTCAGTGAGATACTGGATGTGTCCGCAGCCAATGCTCACCTATCGGAGTTGTCGAAACAGCTAGGCGTTACGGCAGCCGACTTGGGTGCTTTTGCTGATGCTACGGGGGGTGACGTAGGGAAGGCGGGCGAGATATTCGGTGGGCTTAATCGTGAAATGGAAAGCCTCGCGCAGACAGGTAATTCACGTATCGCACCCTTCATGCATAGACTTGGCATCCACATGCTCGACCTACACGGTCACGCAAAGAAGGCACAAGACGTTCTTCCTGAGATTGCTAAAGCATTTGAGGGAATGTCTAAGCAGCAATCGACAGCATTTGGTCAGAAGCTTGGTCTAGACGATGATACGATTGGACTGCTTCAACTAGGCAAGAAAGGATATGAAGAGGTTATTGCCGAACAGAAAAAACTTGGGCAAATGACTGAAGCGGATGAGAAAGCAGCTAACGAATTCAAAGCAGCAATGAAAGACGTGGTACACGTAATGAAATCGATCTACACAACACTTGCTACCATTGTGTTGCCAATCCTCACGTTCTTTCTGAATGTAATTACAAAAACGTTCCTGTTTATTAAAGACCATAAGGCGTTTGTTGTTGCTGCGCTTGTCGCCATTGGTGCAACGATGATCTGGCTCAAGTGGTCAGCCATCATGGGATTAGTGTCTGGGCTTCTGTTGCAGGCAGCAACGTGGGCGGTAGCTACCGCAGCGATGTGGTTATTCGACACAGCAGCAGCCGTAGCAGCGACACAGGCGTGGTTATTAAACGCAGCAATCATGGCTATACCTCTGGCGTTGATTGCGCTCGCAGCGTTACTGGCAGCGGTGGTCGAGGACTTCTGGGTCTGGTCGCATGGCGGTGAATCTGCCATCGGTGATCTCGTGGGTAACTTCTCTGATTTTGAGGTGTGGCTGTTTGATTGGATTGATCGGATAGCAGCGTTCTTTAGTGATACGTGGGATGGCGTAATGAAGTTCTTCACTTGGGAAGGCTTCAAAGAGGACACGCTTGCCTTCGGTGAATGGCTGTTGGGATGGGCAACGAAGCTGTTTGCGAAGCTCGGTGAAATGTGGACTAGCACGAAGGAATACTTCGGGTTCGGTGGAGATGAGGAAGGGGAAGGTAAAACACCCGCGCCTACTGAAAAAGACAAAACACAGGAAGTCGCAGCGAAGGAATCGGTTGAAGCAGATAAACAAATGCAGGAGGCACTTGAAAAAGGTGCTGTGCAAATTGGTGGTGCATCAGCGACAGGTTTAAACTCTATTAATGGCGGTTCAATAATGAACAGCAACCAACAATCTACAAAGAAAACGGATATTCAAATAGCTAAGATTGAGGTGACCACCAATGCAACCGATGCCGAAGGTGTTGCTCAGGGATTAGGGAATGCACTCGTGCCTCACTTAAGGCAGGCATCAGATCATTATGATGATGGGATAGGTGGATAATGGCTATTGAATCAGTATTAGCGAGCATTGCAGGGGCATCTGGTTTATTGCCGACCACCGATGTTGTGGCGGTCTATGATCAAAGCTTCTCACAAGTTTTCCAAACGGCAAGACCGCTTAAGGCAGAGGTTAGTGAAACCGCTATGGCGATGGAGCATCCTGTTGAGTCGGGCGCGACCATTACGGACTACAGGATTATTAATCCAGTTGAGATCAAGCTATCAATGATTCTTGAGCCTGCGTCATACAAGGATACTTACAGCACAATAAAACAGTTTTTTGTATCGTCAACGCTGCTAACCGTTCAAACGTTAACGGGTACGTATGACAACATGATGATCACGCAGATGCCCCACGAAGAAGATCCCAATATCTTCGACACGATCACAATGGCACTTACTCTTAAAGAAGTGTTGTTGGTTGAGGCTCAGTATGGAACACTTCCCCCAAGGGCAGTGGCAAAGAAGGCTGACGCATCAACAACCGACACGGGACAGAAAAACCCTGCGCCTTCACGATCAATTCTTAAGTCTGCAAAAGATAAAATATCAGGGAGCTAGTGATGCAGGAAATACAGCTCGCAACAATACCGAATCAAACATTTAACGTTAGGCTAGATAACCATCGGTATGAGATCACGTTACAAACGTGTGAGGCTATTATGGCAGCTTCAATTGTTAGGGATGGAGTACCCATTGTGAGTGGTGCGCGTTGCGTGTCTGGTTACCCATTGATTAACTATCGAGCAATCGAAGATTTGAAGGGCAACTTTGTATTCGACACACTAAACGAAGAGCTTCCTTTTTGGGAGAAGTTCGGGCAGACGCAGTTTTTATACTACGTCACACAAGACGAATTGATCGAGGCGCGAAGCGGTGGCTAACGTCATTGATGACCGTATTGTTCGAGTTGGCTTTGAAATTAATGGTCAGCTAAAAACCTTTGAGCGTTTATGGATTGAAGCGTCTGGCACTAAGTTTGCCAATCCAAATCAAAACGAGTGTCAGGTAAGAATAAACAACCTAAGCAAAGAGGACAGGGATTACCTGATCACCGAAACTTCACCGTTTAATAAAACAAAGAAACCAAAGAGGCTCGTGATTGAGGCGGGCAGAGTATCAACGGGGGTGAGCAGGATATTTGTTGGCGACATTACCGAGTGCAGCCCATCACAGCCACCCGATATTTCGCTCGACATTAAAGCCAAGACCGCCAACTTTCAAAAGGGAAACATCGTATCAACGACAGCCCCTGCGGGTTCTTCGCTAACCGAGATCGCTGCTGTGGCTGCCGATCAATTGGGCGTGACGCTGCAAATGGAAGCGCAGAACAAAAACATATCAAACGCCTCTTATAACGGTTCGCAGGCAAAGATGGTTGATGCTCTTGGTGAAACGGGCGGTGTTAATGCGTACATTGATAACGATGTATTGGTGGTGAAAGACTACAACGTGCCATTAAAAAACGTCATGCGTATCTTAGATGAAACAACGGGTATGATTGGCATCCCTGAAATAACCGAAGAGGGCATCAAGGTTAAGATGCTGTACGATAACAAAACCGTGTGCGGGGGTGGTGTGCAAATAAAAAGCGTACTAAACCCCGCTGCTAACGGGACATACGTTATCTATAAATTAAGCTTTGATATTTGCTCACGCGATACGGCATTTTATCTCACGGCAGAGGGCAAGCGTTTAAATGGCTAAAGAAGCGAAGGCGCAGATACCGAGCAAAGACCCTGCCGACAACGATACGCTTGTTGGGTGCTTCAACACGATATTAAAAAAGTTCCTTCAGGGCGTAGACGATATGCTTCCTGCAACGGTTATCGCTTACGATAGAGTAGCAAATGTAGCAACCATCCACCCCCAAGTAATGATTTTAAGCACCGAGGGAGAATCAGTTACACGGGCGCAGTACGCATCGATACCAGTGTTTGCTTTTGGTGGTGGTGGCATCGGGATTAACTTCCCATTGCAGGCGGGTGACACAGGGTGGATAAAAGCCAATGACCGTGACATCAGCCTTTACCTTCAAGGCATGAAAGAAAACAAACCGAACACACTTCGCTTGCATAAGTTTCAGGATGCCATGTTCTTCCCTGATGTATTGAGGAAGCTCATCATTGATGGCGAAGATGAAGATGCGATGGTGATTCAGCTCTACGATAACACCTCGAAGATTGCTGTGCATAGAAGCGGGAATGTCGTGGTTAGGGCAGACCAATCGAAGCTCATCATGCTCCCCGATGGGACAGTTACTTTGGATGCTCCGACCTCGGTGACGATTACAACTCCCGACTTCATTATTGACGCAACGGATATCACGCTCACTGGCAATGTAGAATCAACAGGCACGTTCAAGAATAATGGTATTAACATCGGATCAACTCACACTCATGGTGGGGTTCAAGTTGGTGGTGGCAACACGGCAGTACCTAACCCATAGGAGAATAAAATGGCTATTACTTCAATCGCAACAAACGCTCGGAACGATATGTTTTTAGCTGATAACAATAACCTAGCGATGGTTTCTAATATCGATGCTGTTTTACAAGACTGTGAGCATGCTATGAAGGCTCAATTCCAAGAAATGATTTATGCCTATAACCGAGGGATGCCTTACATGGATACGGTATGGCAACGTAAAAACTTCGTTCAATTTGAAGGTTTTGCTCGTAGTACATTACGTAGAGTGAACGGGGTTAAGAAAGTATTATCGTTCGCTGTAGCGACTAATAATGATGTGTTGCAGTATAATGCCGTTATAGAAACAATTTACGGGGAAGGAACGTTCAATGGCTGATTATCAATACATAAACAACACTGGCGTAATCATTCCCGACACTGAAACTTTACTCATTGAGGTTCAGGATGAGTTTAAGAATGCGTTCGGTGCAGATATGTCCACCGACCCTTCCACCCCGCAAGGTCTTTTAATCACGGGTGAAACGATTGCCCGTAAAAAGGTCGTTGATAACAACTCAGCCCTCGCCAATCAGATCAATCCGAATGTCGCGGGCGGTGTATTCCTTGACGCGATCTGCGCTCTCACAGGGTTGAGACGAGCTGTCGCCACTCCATCCCTTGTGAAGAGTGCGCCTCTGACAGGGATTGCAGGAGCAATCATTCCATCTGGCTCTCGAGCGAAGACGACCGACTTCGAGTTCGAGTTGATCAGCACAGCGATCATCGCTCTTGATGGGACTGCGACAGGCGACTTTCAATCGGTGAATCTTGGTGCAATTCCCTGTGGGATTGGTGACCTAAATACTATTGTGACAACCGTTTTAGGATGGGAAACAGTAACCAATCCTGATGTGGCTATCCTTGGAACGGATGAGCAAAGCGATGAGAGCCTGAGAAGCCTTCGCAGGAACACTCTCGCGTTGCAGGGGGTGGCTCTTGTCGAATCAATCATATCCGCTCTGTATGACACAATCGGAGTTCGATCACTCCAATTCCGCGAGAATATCGCCTCAACGATACAGGTGATTGATGGCATCACAATGATTCCTCACTCGATATGGGCTTGCGTTGATGGCGGGACAGATGAAGCCATCGGTGAAGCGTTGCTTAATAACAAGTCGCTCGGTGCGGGCTATAACGGGGTTCAAGTCGTTAACGTGGTTGAGCCAATCAGTGGTCAGACGTATGTCGTGAACTTCGACAGACCCGACCCAATCTCTGTGATCTGTAGAATCACCGTAAAGGTTAATGCCTCACTTGTGAATCCAGTGACATCCGTTAAGGAAGCGATCATTTTGTGGGCAAACGGGGGTGTCAATGGTGAAGATGGATTGACCGTTGGGACTCCTGTATCACCGTTCGAGATTGGCGCGACAGTCAATTCACAAATCCAAGGAATATACATTCAGCTCGTTGAGTTGTCATACGAAACCCCAGTGGCGTGGCAGTCAACAGAATTAGCAATTGCCATTGATGAGATTGCGATTCTTGTGGCGGGTGGAATCACAGTGGTGATCGTGTAATGAAAAAACAACTGTTCGATGATAGCGTAGATATTCTGCGGTGCATCTTGTGGCAGTACAATGATGCGGAGAATCTTCAATCACTGATTAAGCAGAAGCAGGAGTGGTATGACGAATCATACCGCGACTTTTGGGATGATTGGATTGTCAACGTATTCACATTAGAAACGCTCAACGACTTCGGTTGTTCGGTATGGTCAATCATTCTTGGTATTAACTTCACTGTCACGATTCCCGCATCCACAACACCATCGTGGGGGTTTGACCCGTACAATAAAAACTTCTTCAATGGTAACTTTGGAAACGCTTCGCAGGGCGAGCAGGGTGCGACACTGAAGCAGAAGCGTCTTATCCTTAAGCTCAGATATTATCAGCTCATTGGTCGCGGTACTGTTCCTGAATCTAATCGCTTTATGAAAGACGTATTTCAAAACGATGGAACAGTGTTTGTACAAGATTTATATGACATGACCTACGCTGTGTATGTGTTCGATTTTATGCCTGACAGCCAGACTCTTTTCGTCTTGCAGCAGTATGATCTCTTACCTCGACCCGCAGGAGTTGGTATACTTCTCACAATAGCGAATCGTATACCTTGGGGATTTGACCCGTATGACACGAACTTCTTCAACGGCAACTTTATAGGACAACCATAATGGCACGATATTACTTCCGTATTCCATTTGCTACGAGTGGAGATAAAACCGCAGTACCTGTTCCCATTCAAGGTGGTGGAGAGGTTTCATACACCGAAGGCTTCGGCTTTGACTATCAGCGCGAGATCGGTGTAGACCCTGATGCGTTGTTGATTGTTCGTGAGAATTACAACGAACTTAGCTACCAAGAAGAACTTGCGATCAAAGACCTTCAAGAGTGGTATGTTCCTGAGTTCATCACAACGGCTGAAAACGGTGGTGCGCCATTTTCCTATTCACAAAAGATGCGCGTTAAATTATCGGGTGAGGTTTACGAATCATTAACAAACTCGAACACGACCACACCGCCAAGTGCTAACTGGATTATTGTTCCGACTACGGGAACGGTAGGCATCCCTGAAACAACTGCGGGCGGTACTAACAACGATGTGACTGCGGTATTCCCGTTCCCATTATCAACGCTCGCTCAGAACATCATTGTCGGTGTGCGTTCGGCTTCTGCCAACACGACAGCGATGACATTCAATCCAGATGGATTGGGTGTGCGTGATGTCTACAAGGGCGCGAACGCTCCTATCGCTTCGGGCGATGTTCCATCAGCAGGATATTGGATGCTCCTTCAACGTGATCAGACGTTGGACAAGTGGCAACTGATCAATCCGTTCGTGAGCGTGACTGCTGTACCTGATGCAAGCGAAACCGTGAAGGGCATTCTTGAGATTGCCACAACAGCCGAAGCTCAAGCAGGGACTGATGACCTTCGCGCTATCACTCCATTGAAGCTTCAACAAGTGACTGCGACCCAGACTCGTAAAGGTGTATTAGAAACCTCGACAGACTTGGAAACCCAAACAGGTGCAAATACTGATGTGGCTGTCACCCCCGCTTCTTTATCATCGCGCACAGCTTTGACAACGCGCACAGGTATCGCGTTCCTTGCCACACAAGCTGAAGTCAATGCGGGGTCTGTGACTGATAAGATCGTCACTCCTGCAACGCTTCAAAACAAGCCCGCTTCGATGCCAACAGGTTACATTTCAAAATTGTTGCTGTCGAACAATGCGCTTGATTCTGACAAAGACCTTGATGTTGGTGTCGGCAACGCTCGATCAACCAATCTGTCGATGGACATGATTGTTGCGTCAGCTATCGGTAAAAGAATTGACGCTCCTTGGGCTTCGGGCGGTACTCCTGCATCTACAACGGGTGGATTCCCGACAGGCATCACCCTAACAAATGGCACTTGGTATCGTGTATTCTTGCTCGGCAATCCTTCAACGGGTGTTGTGAACATGGGATTTGACACATCAGCAACCGCTTCAAATCTTTTGACAACGGCTGCGGTGATCAGTGCGGGCATGACTGCCTACAGACAGATCGGGTGGTGTGACTACGGCAATCAAACAGGAAGCAAATTGAGCAAGTTCTATCAGGTGGGGAATGAGTTCACGTTCAGCGAACCTGAAGAAACTGACACCCATGCAAGCACAGGCGTGACAACTGCATTCTTGATGAATATAAACGCACCCCCAACCACAGAAGTGTTGGCAAAATTGGCGTTCAACCAAGACCAAGCTGCTGTGGCTCAAAACATTTGGTACAACATTTGGTCACCCATTAGTGTGGCTGACGTTGCACCAACAGCAAACCGTTGGAATCATGTGAAACGGGGTGAAAATGATGACCCTGCAAACTCAAATATCACACTGAACTTATTGTCTGACCCATCAAGCCAAGTGCGGGGTCGGTCAATCAGTGATTCGGGTGGTGGTAATAATGGAACTTATACGGTTTCAAGTCTTGGATGGATTGACACGAGGGGAATGTAGTGCAACCAATTCAGGATAATTGGACAATCTATCAAGGCTCGACATTCAAGCAGATTTATCAACTGATTGACGAGCTTGGCTTGCCTTTTAATTTATCTGGTTACACAGCGAAGCTTCAATGCCGACAAACAATCCAAAGCATTATCGTTTTATTTGAGTGTAGTACGGAGAATGGTGGGATTGAGATATTTGAATCGCTCGGCTTAATCCACGTTGATTTAACCGATACTCAAACTCAAGCATTAACCTTTACCGCGCCTGCCGTATTCGACTTAGAACTTTATCACGATGCAATCACCGAAAGAATGGTGTTTGGCAATGTGACACTCAGCTTTGAGGTTACGCGCCCATGAGTGCTTGCGAGCCAATAATTGTCGTAGTTAAAGAGCAGACAGTAAAAGTAATTGACCCATGCGGTGCTTATACAAACTCCGAAGATGTTATTACTAAATTGGCTGCTACGGATATTGGCGGGCATCGTGTTGTTAAAGCGATCTCTGCGACCCACGTTGATTATGCCGACAACTCGGTTTTAAATGATTCGACTCAAATACTCGGATTAACGCTTGGAGCAGCTTCGGGCGGTGAAAAGGTTTTGATCAGAACATGGGGTGAAGTAGAAGAACCCACATGGAATTGGACTGAGGGATGGGTGTGGTTAGATCACAACGGTTTGCTCACACAAACTCCACCAGTTTCACCAAGCGCGTTCAACATGATTATTGGTCAGGCACTATCGCCAACTCTCATGCGCGTGTTATTATTATCACCAATAACTCTCTAGGAGAATTGAAATGGCAGCACCTCGGTATATTCGTAATAATGCAGGCACATTAACTGAAACAATCGCAATCACTTCTTCTGCGGGTGTTGCTGATGCTGAGAAAATTGTTGCCACGGGGACTAATGGTCTTCTGGATATCACCTTAATGCCGACAGGTATTTCACCACCTGTGTTGACTGTGTTGGCAAGTGAAAACTTGGCTGCGGGTGATTTTGTAAACATTTACAACAATGGTGGCACAGCCAACGTGCGTAAAGCTGACGCTACAACGTCAGGCAAAGAAGCACACGGGTTTGTTTTGTCTGCGGTATTAGCAGCAGCAAACGCCACAGTGTATTTTGGTGACAGCAACACTGCGGTCACGGGTCGCACAGCAGGTGTTCAATACTTATCAACCACAGCAGGAAGCACAACCACAACCGCACCAAGCGGTTCGGGTAATGTTGTTCAGCGTGTTGGTGTTGCGTCATCCGCAACAGAGATCGGATTTTTATATTCTCAGCCTATTGTTCTAGCGTAAGGATTAAGCGATGGCGGTCAAAAGCCCGCTTTGTAATTACGCAGGCACAGTCAAGGAGTTGCAAGCGGGCGACTCTTTGCCTGCGGGAACACCAATATCTTCGGTGCTTGGTGCGAGTTATTATGACCTGAGTTATTCGGGATATAATACGCTCGACAATGGTCGATATTACTTCGTCACCACGGGCGCGAACATCGTCAACTATCCCGATCTCGTTCCGCTTTACAGCGCGAACACATATCTTTTCGTCTTCAATATCGACAACACAACGAACACTCAATACCAGTCGATCTTGACGATCACTTCAGGAGATTCGGGAGCGGAAGCGACAACAACTTGGATTCAGCAAGGGACTTCAAAGTCGGACGCTGATTCGCGTGGGTGGGTTCAGTACAACGTAGTCCCTCAGTTCGTGAAGTTGGTGATGTGTGAAGATGATCTTCCTGCGCCAACGACTGCTCCATTCGGCTCATACACTTCGACAGTTCATGTCCTCAATGGTGAGTTCGAGTATGTGGTCGGAGCTTATATTTCGCTCACTCGTCCGCTTTATTGCGCGGGAGCTGTTGTTCATTCTGCTGACTCGAATCAGTGGTGGCTTGGGTTCGAGTGGACACTCAACACAGATGCTTGTCTTGTCAATGCGGGGGTGGATGGATACTTCGATGCTGACTTCCATCATCTCTGGCTACAATCGAACGGGACTGCGCCACTCTTTGCGATGATCAACTCAACCACGACCTTCGAGGGTTGCTACCTTGTGATGAACAACGCTTCACAGACAACATTCGGAACATTGTCAGCCACAGCAGGCGACTCAACAACTTTCTTCGTTGGGAATTGTCAGTTCACCTCGTTGGTTCAGACAGGACTCCCGATCACTTGTGCAAGCACAAGCACGTTCAAGAATCGTGTGGTTGTGAGAGAGCATGATGCTCGTATTTTTATGCCTTACTATTGCAACACCACGACTTCGCTCGGTACTACAACGACCATCAATGGTGTCGTGATCAATCGCACTTATAATCAAGTCAGCCCGCGATTCGACTTCACGGGCTGTCAAACAAACTCAGTGATTCTTCGTCTTGAGTCATGTCAGTTCTTTATGAGGGCGAACATCGGTGGCACTGTTTACGACTCAGGCAAGTACATCGCCTTCACGAACAATGCGTTCGGAAAGTTCTTCTCCCTGCACGTTGTCGGCTGTACGATGGTGTCTTCGCAATCGAACGCACAACTCAACTCAACGCAGACAGGTCTTAGTCAGACGAACTTCTGCGACACCACGAACTATCAACGGCAAGGCAACGCAAACATCTCCGCTTGTTTCAACATCCCCAACACAAGAATCATGGGTGTTGTCACAGGAACAAACACAAGCACAGCATCAGCGACATCAACATATAAAGTCTTCGCTGTGTCGGGTGGTAGTAATAACGCGCTGAAAGCTGAGAGCAACACGATGTTCGATGCGGGTGGGCAAACAGCACTCCCCGCAATCAGATACCTTGGAACGCTTCCAATGGATTATCAAGTGGACTGTCATTTTGTTTTCAACAACACATTCAACTCAAACACCTTGTTTGATTTTGCCATGTTCCAACAGGCAAGCAGTGGTGTTGCCAATAATTCAGGAACAAACATTGGCACAATCAGCGACAGTTCAAGCTCGAACGGGAATATAGTCGGGATAACCTTCTTCGGGATTGGTCAATTCACGGCTGTCAATGATACGGTCACACTGCAATGGAAGCAAAACACGGGTGCGCTCCGCACTGCGGGGATTGCTTCTTATACCATCGTCATACATGAAGCGGGGTCTTAATAATGGCTGACGTATATGTGAAGTTCACGGCAATCCCTGTCAATCAACAACCAACAGCAACAGGCATGTGCTATCTTGAAAACGGTGTCGCCAAGTACAAAATGGATATGGCGGGAATTGTTGTCGCCAATGAACAGCAAGCCAATGACCCCGAACTTGGATGGGTTGATCTAAAACCCAACACCTGACCGTTTAGCTGAACAACTCAACCTTATTAGCAATCGCTGAAGAACTAAACAACCCCAGTTAAAAGTTTGTACGGCTCGTTATCAATAATCACCACGCGATTATCCTTAAGCCATCGATAGAGTGTAGGAAAAGACACGCCCCACGAATCAGCAAGGCGAAGCTTTGCAGCACCTTCCGAGATCATATTTACCGAAGCGTAGCTTTGTATGTAGTGATTTAATAATACCATCCGACTATTCTAACAGGCTCTTAGCACAAATGCTAACTCGGAGTAAAACCGAATTAGGATTGTGCGAAACCGAATTCGGTATTTGGTAAACCGAATTAGGACTTTGGGACATTCAGGACTTCACCTAGTCAAGTTATTTCTGTGTAACCGACCCTGAGATAACTGGCTAATTCGGGGAACGCGCTGTCGCGCTTCTTCGGGGGTCACCACCCCCAAAACGCCAAAGAATAGCCCCACACGCGCCATAATGCTGTAAGCCTTTGATAGTACAAAGGTTATAGTTATCATGCGGGCGCATTAAATATTTGCACACTTGTATATATGATGCCATTATACCCATGTGGCAAACCCGCCACGTTACGGAGAACGGATATGAATCGATTTATAACTGCGGATATCGGTGAAAACGGTGAAAACTGGAGCCTGCTCGCATGGCAGGTTTTGACCACCAACGATGAAGACTACGATCCTACGGATGCGGAGTTAGAAGAAGTTGTTCGCGCTCTTGAGGACGAACACGCCCGCAGCATGGGAGGTGTTTAATCATGGCTTACGTATCAGGCAGGCAGGTTAAGGTAGGCGACTACGTTTGCTTTAAATCGGATGTTGAACAGGGTGGCAAGATCGTGGAAATAAACGGCAACGACCTAACGCTCCACAACCCAACGGGATTTGAAGGTGGCTATATTGGTGGCTCTACACACACCGTTGAGAACGCTCGTGACTGTTGGTTAGAGGGGAACTCAATATGACCAAACTTAAACTCAGCGATAAGCACAGACAGTTTTTTGGTGGTATCGAGTTTGTGTGCGTCAGCAAGGCGGGCAGGGTGGAGGGGGTTTTATACCCGCAAGACCCTGATATGCAATCAATCAAAAGCCTCCCGCAATCAGTGGTGGCAGACCTGATGTCATTAAAACTCAGCGAGTTTGTAAGTTGAGACGTTTTAGGGCATCGGGAGGTGTCCTAGCGCGTACCAACTTCGGTGCGATAACAGGAGAACGGATATGTACCAAACAACAGCTTTGACCCAAGACCACATTCGTAAGTTTGCGCCATCGGTGTTCGCGGAACGCCCATACGAACAAACGAGCGAAAAATACCAATTCATTCCAACGTCTAAAATCGTCAGCGCATTGGAGCGTGAAGGCTTTGGAGTTTTTAGAGCGCAGGAATCGCGCACGAGGAACGAAGCCAAACAGGGTTTTACGAAGCACATGCTACGCCTCCGCAGGAACGAAGATATGGGCGCACCAAAAGGTGGCTGCGTACCTGAGATCATTATCACCAACTCGCACGATGGCAGCGGAAGCTACAAAGTGCAGTCGGGTATATTTGAGATCGCCTGCATGAATGGATTGGTGGTTGCCCGCGAAAAGATGTCGGATATACGGGTGCGTCACCAAGGCGACATTGTCGGCAGGGTGATCGAGGGCGTTTACGAAGTGGTTGACGACTTTGAGCGCGTGATGAGTGTGCGGGAAGATTGGCAGGGATTGATGCTTGACCGCGAGGAGCGCAGAGCGTTTGCCGAATCCGCACATGGCTTGAAGTGGGATGCAGAAGTCGAGGAGCATGTTGCGGGCTTGTCATTTAATAACGAGGGTGACGTTGTTATACAGCAAGAGCGCATGAAGTTTGACCCGACTAAACTCCTAGCGGTTAAGCGCGAGGCAGACAATAACGATAGCCTCTGGTCAACGTTTAATCGGGTGCAGGAGAACATAATCCGAGGCGGTATCCACTACGTCAGCGTAGACGCAAATGGTCGACCACGAGCCAACACAACGCGACCTGTTAAGGCAGTCGGGGAAGATATGCGCCTCAACTTGGCATTATGGAAGCTTGCCGAAGCGATGGCACAACACAAACACGCAGCATAAAACTCACGGGGGGAAGTAACATTCCCCCCACCTTTTTTGGAGAACGATATGTCATTAGAAGATACGTTACTAAAGTCGCATGAAGATTCATTGGCTGACCTTCAAAAGCTGCGCGAGAACATCGAGCATTGCAGGTTGATGATACGCGCCATCACGCAGGGCGTTGTGCAGGGAACAGAAACGATCACCTCGGATGGGGTTTTATACTCGATGCCACGCCACGTATGGGATGCCATCACTGACGCAGCGCAGGGTATAAAATGAGAGCCTTTATCCTCGGCTTACTAAAGGTACGCATCCCGCTTTACAAGTGGGTGAAGATAAAAAACTCCCCTTTGCGATCACCTTGGGTCAGACCCATTTATTATGGTGACGACTACGTTGTCATGGAATCGCTGAGTGTGGGGTGGTATTTCTCGGATTACATAACGCTTCATAAATACTACGAGGTGGCAAATGAAACGACAATCCTTGCCTGAGTTGATCGAGATAATCATGTCCGATGGCGCGGAGTACACGCCCTACGATGTGCGTGAGGCGTTGATAAAGGAGTTCAATCGTTACCATAGTGATGGCACAGTGTCGCGCTCAATGCGCCACCTGCGGGAACGGGGGTGGGATATGCATTGGCGTTACAAGGGGGAGGGGTCGGCTACGACCCTTTATAGGATTGAACGGGCGAAGCCCGCAGGATATCAGGAGGCTCTACTCTGATGCATTATTACCAGTTTGCCATTAACGAATACCAAAGCCACACCGCGCACCTCGACCACGTTGAGGATATCGCGTACAGGCGCATGATGGATTGGGCGTATCTGCACGAACGCCCGCTGCCAATTGACCCCGAAGAGATATGCCGTTTAATTCGTATGCGAACGCAATGCGATAGCATAAGAATTGTGCTGCGTGAGTTCTGGGTGCTGCATGAAGATGGTTATCACAACCATCGAGTTGATGAGGAGTTGTCGCGGTATAGAGCCAAAAGTGACAAGGCAACCACCTCGGCAAACACCAGATGGGGCAGTAAAAACAAAGCCTTAGCCAAACGATGCGAACGCATAGCGAAGGCAAAGCCAACGCATAGCGAAGGCAATGCTAATAATAAATCATTAATCATTAATAAAACTATAGAGATACCGTTTGATAAGTTCTGGTCTTTATACCCAAGGAAGTCTGCCAAGGCAGCAGCAAATAAAGTGTGGAGCAAACTTTGCAATAATGATAAGATAGATGCCTTAGATAAGTTACCGAGGCATATTGCCAAATGGACAGACCCGCAGTTTATACCTCATGCCACAACGTGGTTAAACCAAAAGCGGTGGGAGGATGTGTTAGAGGTTAATGTTGTAACGGCAGCAGCGCATAAAACTTATGAGCCGAAAGTGGAGACCGAAGAAGAGAAGAAGGAAAACGCACGAAGGGCAACGGAGCAGCTTGCGAAATATCAAGCGATGTTAAATAAACCTAAAACGGAGTGATTATGAAACTAGATCGGGAAGCATTACGCAAACGGTTGAGTGAGGAGTGGGTCGGTGATGGGGAAGCATTCCTTTATTACGAAGCCCGCGAACTCATTCGTCACGGTCAACTTGAGGATTTAACTGCCGATCACTGGCAAGCAATATCCTCTTATCAACGTACCCGCTTAAACATTCAGCCTACAGGAACAGGGAGCATATTCTAATGACAGCACTTTATCAGATCGCAAACGAGTACAACCAATTACTAACCGAGTGGGCAGAAAGCGAAACGCCAGAAATGGAACAAGCGTACCTCGACACACTAGAGGGTATGGAAATCGCTCTGGTTGAAAAGGGCATCAACGTTGGCGCGTTTATCCTTAACCGCAGAGTTTGGACAGACGCGAAAGAAGAGTTAGCCAAAAAGCTACTGGCAGAGGTAAAGCGCGAGCGCGGGCAAGACGATCACTGGATGGGCTACCTTAAAGTTAATATGCTGAAGGCGGGCATCAGTGAGATAAAGGCGAACGATGGAACGTTCACCATCAAGCTAGGCAGGGAAAGTAAATCACTCATCGTTGACGATTTGGAGCGCGTACCCAAGGAGTACGTAACCACGAAAACGGTAACAACCGAATCGGTTGATAAAAACCAACTCAAAAAACTGATCGAGGAAGGCACTGAAATATCGGGTGTCCACATCGAAGTTAACCAATCAATCTCTATTAAATAAGGAACACGGATATGAGTACAGCGACACTAGTTATTGGTGAAAGCGGGTCAGGCAAAACAACAAGCCTTCGTAACTTTGACGAATCGGAGTTGTTAGTCATTCAAACCATCAAAAAGCCAATGCCATTCAGGAGCAATTGGGTCGAGTTTAATGGTAAGGGCGGGAACATATTTGTGACCGACCTGAGCCACGAAATCATAAAGATAATGGAAGGCACTAAGAAAAAGGTGATCGTCATAGACGACTTCCAATATCTGGTCGCCAACGAGTTCATGCGTAGGAGCGCGGAGCGTGGCTACGATAAGTTCACGGAGATGGCTTGCCATCTGCACGAAGTTATTATGGCTGCGACCCGCCTCAAGGATGAGGATAAGCGCGTGTACTTCCTGAGCCACAGCGAAACGTCTGAAACGGGTCGAGTGAAGTTTAAGACCATCGGCAAGATGCTAGATGAGAAAATCGTTATCGAAGGGCTTTTCACAATTGTGTTAAAGACGTTCACCGAGGATGGTAAGTTTTACTTTGCCACCAAGAACAACGGATTTGATACGGTCAAAGCCCCGATGGGTATGTTTGAGGATGATCGCATCGAGAACGACCTGCGTGTTGTTGATCAAACGGTGTGCGCCTACTACGGCATCAACCATGAATAGACCTGAGTTATTGCTGATGCCCAACGTGCCAAAGCCCCTGCATGGTCTTGCCCCGCGCACGATCAAGGGGCAGGCATGGTGGGATGAAGTACGGCAGGCAGCGTACAGGAACGCTAACTTTAAGTGTGAGGCGTGTGGCATCCCAAAGGAGGATGCCCACTATCACAAGTGGTTAGAGGCGCACGAGTTTTATGAGTATGACTACGAAAGCTGCACAGCGACCTTTTTGTATCTGGTTGCCCTGTGCCATTCGTGTCACAACTTTATTCACTCTGGGCGCATGAAGGCATTGCTCGATAAGGGTGAGATGGCGCAGTACAAGTACGATCATATTATCAATCACGGAGAGGAGGTGTTAGCGAAGGCGGGGCTTATAAAAGTACAACCGCCAACAGAGGTCGTGGATGGAGCGTGGAAGAAGTGGAGGCTGATATTTGATGGCAAAGAGCATCGAGGTCAGTTTGAAACCTTTGACGATTGGAATAATCACTATAACGGTTAACGGAGAAAGTTATGTACGAATATGACGCAAAAGCAGCAAGTAAGAGCGAAGGTGGGCGCATTACGCAAACGTGTAAGGTTAAGGGGATGTTTACCTCGGCTTACAAAATGGAAGCCAACGAGCGCGGGACAGTGGGCGTGGAGTTAAACTTTAAGGCAGACGATGGTTTAACTGCTGATGGTTTGAGGCTCTACACCATAAACGGGAAGGGCGATCACATTTACGGGTTTAATATCCTGCAAGCCATCATGGGATGCCTAAACATAAAAACCGTGACCGAGGTAAATGGTCAGGCAGAGGTTTGGGATTCAGGGTCTGGCAAAAAGGTGATGAAGCCAGTAACCATGCACCCTGAGTTAATGCGTAAGCCAATCGGATTGTTATTGCAGCGCGAGGAGTACAAAAACTCACAAGGTGAAGTTAAATCGCGCCTTAATATCGTCATGCCATTCACGCATGACAAGGAGTGGAGTATCTCGGAGCTTCAAGCAAGCGGGGGGAGTGGCATTGTTAACAAACGTTTAGCAACGCTGACCGACAAGGTGTTACGAAAAGACACCGCACCCGCACCCATCGATGATGATTGGCGCAGTAGCTTTGAACACGAAGCTGCGCCAGAAGGTGGTAATTATTAATGTCCGAGCATAACGAGCAGGCAGCACTTATCTCTTGGTTTGATATTCAGATCAAGAGTGAGCGCATCTTTGCTATACCCAACGCAGCCAAACGCAGCGTCAGGTTAGCCTCGTACATGAAAGCGGAAGGCATGAGGTCGGGTGTTCCTGACCTCTTTATGCCAACACCGAACGCAAAGTATCACGGACTGTTTATTGAAATGAAATGGAAGAAGAACAAATTAACAGAGGCTCAAAGCGAGTGGGCAGACTACCTAAACAGCCGAGGTTTTATGGCTACCGCCTGTTGGAGCTTTGCCGAGGCGAAGGAAGTAATAATTAACTATTTAAAGGAGCAACCATGAGTGCGAGAGAATCGTTTGAAAAGTGGATAACCGTATTTTATAACAATGAAGTGCCTAGAAAATTAGATGATGGAGTTTATATTGATAATGATATACGCACACGATGGATAGCATGGCAAGCATCACGCGCACAGGCTATTGATGAGTGCTTACAATTACATGAGTCGATTAAAGTAACGCCTCTACATGAGTCGATTAAAATAACGCCTCCAGATAATGATGATTGGATTGACGCCATTATTGACAGTCGTGAGGCATATCAACAAGCAATCAAACAGCTAAAGGAGCAACCATGAGTGATGCGATTATTGATATAAATGGATTGGATAATCTAACATTGAGAGAGATAGCTGACTTGTATTTTAATTGTAATCATATTGGCTATAGTGA